>JACCDG010484037.1_pt1 | contig 62435 bp, 108 predicted proteins | sample 7442471 | NCBI WGS metagenome assembly JACCDG01 (sample SAMN15323444, study PRJNA562643) | freshwater metagenome | isolation source: river surface water | place: USA:Blue River Watershed | collected 2017-08-17 | reverse complement strand
TCCGCATGCCCGACAGGTCCTGGCGGCAGAGCTGCGCGGCCTGTATTCGCGCCAAGCGGCCATGCCCGACGGGGCTGTCTGTTTCGGAGCCTAGTCCAGACACGTCAAGCGGAATCCGGCCCTAGCCGCCAGATTTCATCATGTCCGACGATTCTGGACTTACGAGTTCATCAAGAAGTGCGCGCCGTCGTCATCCAGAAGGCGATCCGAAAACCGGTGCTACCTTCCGCGTGCGCCGTGGAGGGCGCAGCGCTATGGGCATGAACAAGACGGAACTCCTCGCACGACTGCCTCGCGGCCCCATGAGGACCGCTCACAAGTACATGACGAACGACTTCATTCGCGAGTCGGTCAAGGCCTGGGAGAAGGCCGACGACATCGAGAGGTCGGACATCATGGCGTTCTTCAGGAGCGACGGACCGGTGACGATCGCCGCCCTGAAGTGCCTGAAGTCCGGTCGCATCAAGGCTTCATGAGCTCTTGAAGAATCCTGTTGACGCTCGACTCGGCGCCGGAGTAGAAAGATCGACGTCGGCGCCGCAAGGCGTCGGTGAACCAAGCGGAAGACCTTCGCTCATTCTCGACAGCTCGTGGAGATCCTCGTCCTGGTGGCCACTGGGGCGGGTAACAGCAGCGCGAACGGGAAACTGAACGCGCTGTGACTCGGAGACGCCCATGCTTCGGCATGGGATCGCTGACGCGCGTGGTCCGCAAGGACATGTGAACAGGCCGTCTCGACAAACACGCAGCATTCTGGGGAAAGACAGGAACGCGCGGCTCTAAGGGCCACAGCTAGAAGACGAACGGCTTGGATCGCTTACCACGGCGGTCCCGGTGCGAGTTGCGCTGAGTGTTCCTGGCGACCGGATCGAGAAGGCGAAGGGTGGGCGACGCAAGGAACGGAGTTCTGCGCGGCGTATCTGGGTAGCGAAGGCGAGGCAGGATCGTTGTCGTCTGGGCTATTGGCTGGCGTCCTCTTGCGGGACTAGAGTCAAGACGGCCTCGAAGGCAAGAACGGTTGGTCGCGCTGGGTGAGCCCAGGTGAGCGAGCAAGACGCACAGAGCCAAGGATCGAGCCGAGCGCAAGCTCGGCTCGGTTCGTTTCCGGACGACGTCGGCCTCGAGGAGTAGCATGCGCGTCGGAGGGCCCGGCCCGTGATCTACCTGATCTGCGAGGTCGACTACGACTGCTGCACGCACGAGGCCCTGGTCGACGGCCCGGAACTGCCGCCGGGAGAGGCCAAGAAGACGTTCTCGGACCTCCTCGCGCAGTTCAAGCGGGAGCACGAGGCCGCGAGATCGGTCTTCGAGGAAGCCTTCGGGTGGTCTGACGAACCTCGCGGGATTCCGCCGGCTGACTACCACGACAGGATGCGCAGCGAGCTCCGCAAGGCTGGCTGCTGGTCGTTCCTCGAGTTCCTCGTGGCTCGCGGCTACCGCGAGGTCGAGCACGCCGAGATCAAGGTCTCGAGGCGCTACCAGGTCGACGAGGCTGACGAGCACGTCGACAAGACGGACTAGCTCACGACCCCCAGACGCTGCTCAATGAGCTCGTCGAACGTCTTCGTGCGCTCCTCGATCAAGGCGTCGATGCTCTCGGCTCCGTCGAGCTCCTGTGCCTGAAGATCCAGGATCGTCGACCTGTAGGCCGCCGGCATCCACTTCGCTTCAGGGTCAAGCGCCCAGGTGAGCATCGTCTCGGCGCTCTCGGTCACCACCATCGAGCCGACGCCTTCGCGCCAGTGGTGCGAGATCAAGGCGAGCGTGTTCCACGGCCACCAGTCGCCCTCGTGATCGCCCCAGTCCTTCGCCGTCTGGGAAGGCTGCTGGGCGAGCCAGTCCGTGTAGACCTCATGGTCGAAGAGCGGTTCAGACAGTCGCCTCGCGCACTTCTTGCAGAACTCGCCGTTGCCGGACTTCGGCTTGTCCGCGCAGCACTTCCTCGGCTTGCTCGGCGGGTTGTCGCTGATCCACTTCTTCCAGAAGAACCCGGCGACGCTCCTGATCGCGGCGGCCTTGGTCTCGCAGGCCTCGCCGGATCGCCGGACGAGCGTCATGGCTCCAGCTTGCCTGGACTCAGCAGACCCGAAGTGAAGCGCGACGATCTCGATGGTGCTGGAGTTCATGCCGGCTGGCGAGCCCTCGCGCCGGCCTTGACCGCGATCTCCTCGAACTCGGCCAGCGTCGGCTTCCAGTCGGGGTCCTTCTCGATCCTGAGCAGGATCGCGGCCGCGATCGCGCGCCGACGCTGAACACGGTGCTTGTCCTCCGGCACGGAGTGGACCGTCATGGGCCCTTCGCCGAGGTCGATCGTCTGCGAACCGGTAGGTCCCGGCTCCGGCGGCATCTTGAGCGAAGCCATGGCCTCGACGAGCGCATTGACGCGGTCACGACGACGCCACTTGAGAGCCTTGGGGAGCGCGCCGAGGCCGAGCTGGAAGCAGGCGGCGGCCACCATGACCTTCCTGGCGAACTTGACGAGACCGGCGTGGTCTTCCTTCGAGACGCCTGGCGCCGTGAGCGCGATCGACAGGTAGTCCCAGGACATGCCGTTCCAGCGCAGCACCTCGGCTGGCTTGAAGGTCGCGGCGGCCTTCTTGAACTCAGCGATCAGGAACTCTGGTTCGACATCGCACATGGGTGTCCCTCGCGGCCTCAGATCATAGCCGGATGTGACGACCCCTGTCGAAGCCAGTCGGCCTATGGCAGAATCCGCGCCTCCCAAGGAGGGACATGCATGTCCAACACGCGGATCATCACGAAGGCGGAAGCCGAGGCGGCCAGGGCCGAGGCCAACAAGGTGTGGGACGTCTACATCGCGCTGCGCGCGACCGTCAAGGACGCGGCCGAGGCTGCGGCCAGGAAGGCGGAGCTCTCGGCCTCCTACGACGCTGCCGTCGCAGCTCGGGACAAGGCCAGGGAGATCGAGTCCATGGTCGGACAGGCGATCCTGGTGCCCACTCCGGCTCCGGCTCCCGTGTCCGCTCCGGCTCCTGTGTCGGCGCCGGCTCCCGTGTCCGTTCCGGTCAGCGCGCCGCCCGCTCCGCAGGCTGCGCCCAAGTCTGCGTCTGCTCCGTCCGTGGCCACCGGCGTCGGCGGTTCCGTCACCCTGCGTGGCGGCGGTGACGACGATTCGTTCGAGGACGACCTCGTCGAGCCGAAGTAGTCAGCGCCGCAGCTTCTCGAGCCTGGCCAGGCGACGCCTGGCTTCGTCAGCCTCCGCGCCTACGGCGGTCGGCCTCCCGGCGACCGGGATCAGGCTCACGGTCTCGCCGGCGGCGACGAGTCGGTTCACGAGCTCGGCGACGCCCTCGAGCGCGCCAGATCGGCTCTCATGGAGGCTGATCTGGCGCGCTCCGTCTCTGTTCGCGACGACGCCCGTCTTGTCTGGTCGATCAGCCTCGAGGAGCGCCGGGTGTCCGCTGACCCAGACGCAGGACCAGTTACGGCACGGCGCCGGGCGGTCGGCGTAGATCGCGCAGCCGGCGCCGGTCTGCGAGGCGTGCGGACACCAGACGCCGCGCCCCTTGGGGATCGCTGAGACGGCCATGACCTTGCAGCAGAGGGAGCAGGAGCCGCAGGATCTCGCTGTGGTCATGGTGCCAGAGAGGCGATCTCGCTGAGTGAGCAGGCCACGGCGCGGAGCGCCGGACGCTTCTTCGCCGCTCGCCACAGGAAGCGCTCAACATCTTGGAGCGCCTCTTTGTCTGACGGCAGAACGAGAAGCGCATTGCCTCCAGAGCAGAAGATGCCGTTCGCGATCATGTTCTCTAGGCAACCGTCGGCTCGTTCGTGCGCGGCCGCGATCAGCGCAGACGCCGAGCTTCGCGACAGGCGCACACCGGCCCCTGACTTGAGAAGAGCCTGGCGGTAGTCTTCAACGCTCACTCGCTTCGACGGGCGTCGACGACTGTGTGACGCAGAAACCGAAGAGATGGGAGCGGGTTCCGACTGCGGTCTTTCGCTGACGAGCTGTCCATTCGGGTCGGCCACGATCCAGTGCTGGTCGCGGATCATGGTCTTCGCCAGGCTCTCGCTGACGTTGGCCGTCGTGCCATTCGAGAACGACCCAGCCCTGTTCGTTACGACGCCGCCGCCGGTGTAGGTCACGGACCAGTCGCCAAGCGCAGACGCGTCCCAGTCGCGTGGGTTCGGAGATCTCCGCCGATACTCGCTGACGGAACGATAGAGCTCCTTGACGAGCTTGCGCCAGAGCTTCCTGTCGAGTCCCCAGGCTACGTCTTGCGGCAGCCACTCGACCTTGTGGCTGCCGACCGCGTCCGCAAGGGCTGTCGAAAGCCTGAGAAGCCTGTATAGCACTCTTGGAGACCAGATCTTCTGGAGGAACGTCTTGCCTCGCAGGTCGGCCATGGGGTCGCCGAACTTGTCTGCGGCCCGCGAGAGGCGCTCATACATCGAGGCCATGGCCCTGATCTCGAGCAGCATGGCGGCGCGAGTCTCTTCGACCTCGTCAGACGGCGTCTCGTCCAGATATCCGAGCCATTCTTCGATGCGCTGCGTAGTGAACGCCTCGAACTCGTGCTCGCTCGAGAAGTAGCCGCGTCCGAGATAACCAGCTACGCTCGGTTCGCTCGTCGCTCTGGCATAGGCCGCTCCATACGACGCCTCGACCAAGGCGTCGGACGGCACAGAGCTACGCAGTCGCGGATCGAAGACGTGCACCAGTTCGTGAATGGCCGTGCTGTGAAGCTCGCTGCTGATCCTCTGCCTGTCGCTGTCAGGCATGGCGTCAATACCGACGAAGCCGAGGATGAGCGGGTTGATGATGATCGTGCGACCGTCGGACAGAACACGGCCAGCAGACGACATGTCGATGAACGCGAGATAGACGTTGACGAACTTGGACCCGAGTCTTCCGGCGTCAACGGCTCTGGAGGCAACCAGGACAGCATTCCTGGTTGCGATCCGGCGCACGAGCTCTTCGTCGGTCACCCCGACCGGTCTCTCGTCCTTGTGTGAAGACCAGTGACGAACAGCCTCAGACCCGAGGATCGGCCCAAGGTCGGACATGGTCAGCGCGAGCGTGGTTTCGACGGCCTCGGTGACGAACGAGCGCATGTCGCTCGTGACCTTGAATGGATTGCCGAGCGCCATGGCGTCCGCCTTCTTGAAGCCAGGCTCTCACTGGATTCAGCAGGGCGCAACTGGACTTCAACCTCCCGACGCTTTATGACACGCCGCCCTGACGATTTCGCCGCTAGGCTCACGAAAGCCAGAGGAGGAACGCATGCGTTCTCGCATCATGCGGCGAAACAACGATGCTCAGATTCGCCTTCTGGAGAGAAGGGCCCTCTCCGGAGACGTCGATGCCATTCGCGGGTTGGCCGCTTTGGCCTCTCGAAGTGCGCCCATGGCCGATCCTGACCTTGCCGTAGAGATCAGAGGCGTTGTCAGGCGGGCGCAGCATGCGCTGTACAGCACCTCTGCCTATCTCGAAGACGGCGGTCTTCTGTTCGACCAACTCGACGCTGTCCAAGATCACCTGCTCGGCGACCACGAAGAAGCTGCGGCCAAGCTGGCCTCCGCTGCCGGGCGAAGGCGCGATCGTGCGATAGCGGTCGGCACGTTTCTCAGAGAGAACTATCCTGTGATCGCCTACGCCGACGCTTTCGTGGATGGCGGCGATCTCTGGTCTCAGGCCGTCACGCTGTTCGTTTCCGAGGCAGAGCGACAGGAACTCGGCGCACCCAGTCGGCAGGTCGATGCTCGCATCGACGTCGTCTTTCAACCCGGAACGTCCAGGATTGAACGCGACTACGTTCGTGTCTGATCTGGGCTACGCTCAGGCCAGAGGTGCACAGTGAAGGCAAGACTGATCCACGAGATCGGGACCCGAGCGTGGCTTCGCGTCTACGCCTACGCCGACAAGCACGCGTGCACGGCGAGCAAGAACGGGTGCGACAGCCGCGCGCCGCTCATGGACAGCCAGATCCTCGAGGACTGGGCGCTCGGCGGAGACGTCGACCTTCACCTCGACGGAGCCTGGCCGCAGGCCTGCGACGCATGCAAGAGGCCGATCCCAGAGGCCGTCGCGCGGCGCCAGGTCCACCGAGCCAGACTGTTCGATACGCCGAGCGGAGAGCCTGAGTTCGGCGACATGTTCTGGGTGGCCTACGAGCACTGGTCGACGGAGGTCACCGCATACGGCCTGTCCGGCGGCGTGACGAAGCCGTGCCTTCCGACGCGCTGCATCTCGCGCTGGTCGAACTGCGACGGCAGGCACCTGCACGCGATCCTCCCGAACGGCCACGAGTGGAACGCCATGGGTCGCGCCACGAACTGCGCGCTTCCCGACGACCAGGAGCACCGCTGCTGGGTGATCTCCGGCGAGCCGCCCGCGATCACCGTGGGCAAGGGCGGGAAGACCTGCCCTGCCGGCGCAGGCTCGATCGCCGCGCCAGGCGTGGACGGTCGCCCGCACTGGCACGGGTTCCTCGTCAATGGCGTGTTCCAGGGGTGAGACTCGCCGAGCTCGAGCCATACTTCGTCCGCGCCGGCGTCGACGGCGCGATCGGCTACGTCGACTCGCTCGCCGAGGCACAGGGGATCTTGTTCCTGTGTCCGAAGTGCTTCGCCGAGAACAAGGGGCCCGTCGGCACGCACTGCGTGCTCGTTTGGTTCCGCGATCGGGGCGTGCCTGACGCGTATCAGCCGGCGCCACGCTGGCAGGTGAGCGGGACGGGCATGAGCGACCTGACGACCTCACCGTCGATCCACATTCGGACAGGATGCGGCTATCACGGCTTCCTGACGAATGGGGAGGCGACGAGCTGCTAGGACGAATCTGACTAGACACCGTCAGGCGCGTCCGGTCTTGGGGAGAAGTAGTGCCAGGCCAGGAGACCGCCGGAAATGAGTGCTATCCCACCCACAACGATCGGTGTTGTGTCTCGAGTAGCCGACGCGACCGCGATCGAACCGGGTTGGCCAGTCGGCTGACTGGTCCGGAGCGCCGCTGTCCTCTTCTGCCTCACCGCCGCGATGCTCTCCTTGAGCTTGGCGATTTCTGCTCTGATCGCGCGATCCTCGGCGTCCATCTTCTCGATCTCGGCCAATGCTGTCTTTCTCGCTTGTTTGGCAGCCTTCTTGGTCTGATTCGCGGCATCGACCGCGTAGGCGACGCTCACTCCGGCGTTCAACGCTGAGATGGCGAGCGCTAGAGCTATGCCTGCTGGACCAGTGACGATGCTGCTCGCTAGGGAGGCGACCATCATGACGAGACTCACCGTCCTCTGAAACGCGCCCTTCAGTTTCAGCCGCAGCTTCTTCCGGTCCTTGCGCTTCGCCAGCAGGAGCCGCACCGTCAACTGAGTTCCCTCCATGGTCACGACGGTCACAATCATCGCGCGAAGACCGTGGAGCATGGCCCCGCCGGCCTTGCCATACACCTTCTTGAAGGCCTCAGGGTCTCCTCTCGCTACGCCGCCAGCCCTTGAGAAAGTCCTATCCGCCTCTGCGGCGATGCGCTTTCCGGCCACGATCTTCACAGATCCGACCGCGACCTGCCTGGCCTTGTCCAAGCCTCTCTGAATGCCTTTCCTGAACTTGCTCACGAAGCCATGCAAGAACGGGTCTTCAGCTACGCCGGTGTCGCGCTCCAGTCGAAGCATTTCTCCCATGCCCTGGCTCGCGAGTGCTGCGGCCTGGGCCTTGAGGCGCTCGAGCGACTCGCGGCGTCGACGAAGTGCGACAGAAGCGCCCTCGATCTCGAGACCCAGCTTGAACGTCTCTTCGAGGGCGTCGACGATCTTCTCGGCCTCTAGGCCCTCTTTCTGGATCTCGTTCAACTCGGTGCGGATCGCGGTTTCTTGCTCTGGCGTGAGTTTCGCGTCTTGGTCGCTCACGACGGACGTCTCCGTCAGTGCGGACTGAAGCTCTCCGAGTCCAACAAGCATCGCTTCAGTCCTTGAGTTATCCAAGCGACTACCAGCGCCTCATGCGCACGCGCCAAGTAAACCGCTGGTCGCTACCTGCCGCTCACCATCGAGATCACAGCCTTCGCCTGTCGGTACTTGTAGTAGCCATAGCCGCCGGCGCCGAGTGCCAGGAGCCCAGCGAAGCCGGCGAGGATGGTCTTCGGATTCGTCGCCACGAACGGAGCGATCGTTCCTGCGATGAATCCTGCTGCGGCGACGAGCCCTTGGAACGCGGCGCCGATCGCCTCGATGAGGGTCTTGAGGAGCGCCATGAACGCCTGAAGCATGTTCAGCAAGGCGTCGATGGCGCCCTGCTGAACGGCCTTGAGCGCAGCCTCTTCGGAGTTGACCTGCTTCACGATCGGCTCGATCTTGTCGAGGATGTCCTGATACTGCGCCCTTGCGTTGAGCTTCGCCTCGCAGAGCGCGGCGGCGTCCTTGGTGTTCTGGGCGAAGACGCCGAGGAAGTCGACAGCACGGAACGCTTCGGTGCTACGCGGCGACAACCCCCGGAGCTTGTCGGCAGCATCGGCCCATGCCGCGTTGTAGGACGCTCGCTCTGACTTGCATGTCGACTCGAACGACCCGGTGAATGCCGCCGCGATCGTCGACAGAGCTCCGGTCCCGACGCACGACTTGAGGGGCGAGATCGCGTTCAAGGCGGCGACCCATGCATCCTTCGTCCGATTGGCGTGGTCGAGAAGCTCCTGGACCTTGTCCTTGGCGACAGAGCGAGTGGCGAGGATGAGACTCACCTCCTCTTGCGTGAGGTTCGGCTGGACGCTGCGTGCTGCGATGTTCTGGACGTCCTGTAGAACGGCCGCCTTGGCGCCGGAGATTGGCGCGCCAATGGTCGAGAAGCACCCGCGCATGTTCGTGACGCCGAGTTGCGCGACGTTGATTCCGCGTCGCTGTCCGACCTGCTCCATGGTGAGTGCGCCGAGGTCGTTGGGCGTGACGAAGGCCATGGTGATCCTCCTGTTACGCCCAGGAGCATCCCACCGGCTTTCTCAGGGCGCCATCCGGATCTGGCCGCTACCTCGCGTAGCAGATGCAGAGGCCGCCGTCCCAGCTCCCGCAGCGCTCGCACGGGCTCTGGTGCTCGTCGATGAACTCCGAGCAGGCAGCGCCGCAGTCCTCGATGGAGCAGGCCGTGTGGTCGTGTTCGCCGACGAAGAACGACCTCTCGGTGTGCAGGCTGCACGGGTGGCCGCAGTCCTCGCGACGACAGAGCGGATCGGCGGTCATCCTGGCCTCTAGGCGTTGTTCGTCTGGAGGGCGTTGAACACCATGCCGGGCTGAAGCATGACGTAGTGCGATGGTCGAGAGCCGGGCTGCGGAGGCGTCAGCGTGCCGCCGGCTCCGCCGGGCGCGGAGTAGGTCACCGTCAGGCCGTCGACGACCTTGCCCCACGCGAGCCTCGAGACGTCTTCGTAGCTCAGGCCGTGAGCCTGGGTGTCCTTCTCCACGCCGTTCACGATCACGCGCATGACGACCTCACTCGCTCGAGCATACGCTCTGATCGACGACGCGCTCGAACTCAGCCGCGAGCCTGCGGTCGATCATGTCGCTCAGGTTCGCATCGATCTGGGTCTTCGGATCGAGCGCAAGCACGCCTGTCGTCTCGAGCGTGTCGAGGACACCGCGCAGCCACGCACCGAACGGCGAGAGCGTTCTTGAGTCCATGACGAGCGCCAGGTGCTTCTTGACGAGCACGAGCTGGCGCACGGAGAGGACGATCTTCGTGTCCGAGAGCTCGAATGGACCGTGCAGCCAGTAGTTGAAGTCGCGCTGGTTCAATGTCAGCAGACGAGCTGCTTGCCGGCCGCGTCGACCTGCGCATCGGTCCAGTGAGACGGCGAGAACGAGTTCAGACGGCGCTCGCACTGGCCTTGCTCGCGGGCCGACCGCTCCATGTCCTTGAACGGCGAGTTCGGGTCCGGCACATAGCACCAGTGGTTGTACGGCCGGTGGAGGAACTGCGGGCGCCTGATCGGAGTCGGGTGATAGCTGACGAACGCCTTCTCATCGGCGAGGTCCTGGTCGAAGAACGTCGTGTCCGACGGGGGTGCCTCTCCTGGTGAAGGGCTCTCGTAGTCCGCGCCGAGTTGGGCGGCCTGGTCCTTCTTCCGCGTCAGCCAGTAGATGAGCGAGAGGCCGCCGACAACGGCTGCGCCAGCGATGACCTTCGACTTCTCCATGCGACAGAACCTCCGTGCCTTGAGCAGCCTACCTCAATGACGGCGTCCAGTGGTAGGCTCTCATCTCGGAGGTGTCACATGCGCGTCGTCAAGATCAAGAAGACCGGCCAGGAGCTCTACGTCTCCGGCACGTTCCCCAAGAAGAAGGGCGACAGGTTCGAGGCGACCGACGTGCTCGAGACGCGGCCGCAGTCGGCTCAGGGCTGCGTGATCGAGACGTTCGCCGGCGGCCAGGCCTTCTCGTGCTCCCGCAGGTCGTCCGTGAGCTACGGCCACGCCGGCGGCACGACGAAGAACTACGCGTTCGACCCGGCTCTGCACGAGATCGCAGAGGAGGCGTAGTGGCCAGGAGGCGGAGGTGCGTGAATCGTACGATTCCGGTCAAGCACGGCGTCTTCCGCGACCCAATCTCGGCGAAGCTCATCTCTCAGCCAAGGCCAGCCGACCCGGTGTCCATGGGCAAACTGGACCCACTCGTCGTCAAGAAGTGCGAGCACGGCCAGAAGCCGAAGAAGTGCAAGGACTGCGCTTCGAGGGAAGAGACGAAGTGAAGAAGGCCACAGGCTGGCCGAAGATCAAGTTCGACTTCGGCTGGCGGAAGATCAGCGCGAAGCACTGGTGGGCGCACGACCTCGGTTCGGCCACGCGTACTCCAGATGGCTGGGTCGCGAGCGCCAGCGCCTACGACCATGTGATCCTCGACCCGAAGGTCGGACCGTTCAAGACCGCCCAGGAGGCCATGGTCGCCTGGACGAAGAAGCGCAGGAGCGTGACGTGAGCCAGTCCGTCGAGGCCTTCTATGACTCGAGCTCCGGGCGCTGGATCGACATCGGTCCGGTTCCAGGAACGACCGTCCAGTTCAAGCATCTCGCCTGCTGTGGCCCTGGCGGTGAGCACGAGGGCCACGAGGACCGCTGCTACGTCCTCCCGCCCGGCAAGATCATGAGCACCGACGACTACCCGCACGAGCACGACCACCACAAGGTCGAGCCAGGCCAGCGTGACGGCGTGTGGGAAGTCCTTCAGCAGGACGTGGGTGCGGGCGTCTACCTCAGGCGCGTCAGCGACAAGGAGACGGCGCTCGCCGACCCGGAGCAGATCCGACTGGATGTCAGACCTGTTGCGTAGGCTCCCTCGCCGGGGTGTCTATGCATCCGCGCACTATTGATGTGGACGGGGTTTCCAGGACCGCCGCCGAGTGGTCGAAGTTGACCGGCGTCAAGTCCAACACGATCCTCAAGCGCTTGGCCGACGGCATGAACCCGCGAGAGGCCGTCTCGAAGGACCCCAAGCCGGGCAAGTTGATCGACGTCGACGGGCTCACGAGGACACTCAGGGAGTGGTCTGCGATCTCCGGCGTCCGCGCAAACACGATCAACAAGCGCCTCGAGGACGGCTGGCCACCCAAGGACGCCGTCTTCACTCCTTCGAGACCTACAGGCGACCAGACGGCTATGGACGAGTACTCGTCGTGGATCGGTATGCGACGCAGGTGCTCGGACAAGAAGCGGAAGGACTGGAACTACTACGGCGGTCGAGGCATTACCGTCTGTGATCGGTGGAACGACCCAGAGAATGGGTTCATGAGGTTCTTGGATGACATGGGTCGAAAGCCGACTCCTGCTCACACGATCGACCGGCACCCGAACCCGAACGGGAACTACGAGCCGAATAACTGTCGTTGGGCGACGATGCACGAGCAAAACAACAATCGCAGTGTGGACCGGAGCAGGATCATCGAGGTCGGCGGCGTCTCCAAGACAGCGGCGGAATGGGCGAAGGAGACGGGCGTCAAGGTCGGCACGATGAACAGGCGCCTCGGCGACGGACTGGACCCCAAGGACGCCGTGTTTCGCAGCGCCCAGCGCAGCAAGATGCTCGAGGTCGACGGAGTCTCTAAGACGGTTCTCGAGTGGGCGGAAGAGACCGGCGTCAGGGCCAACACGATCTACAGGCGCATTGATGAAGGAATGGACCCGAAGGACGCTATCTCGAGAAGCACCGAGCGCAGCTATACGCTCGAGGTCGACGGAGTCTCCAAGACGATCGTCGAGTGGGCGGAAGAGACCGGCGTCAGGGCCAACACGATCTACAGGCGCCTGGCAAACGGAGTGAGCCCAAAGGAAGCTGTCTCAAGAAGCACCGAGCGCAGCTATACGCTCGAGGTCGACGGAGTCTCCAAGACGGTCGTCGAGTGGGCGAAGGAGACCGGCGTCAAGGCTGACACGATCTGTAGGCGCCTGGCAAACGGAGCGAGCCCGAAGGAGGCTGTCTCGAAGAACGTGGTACGCAGCAAGGAAAACGGCGTTGCTCGTAGCAGACTGCTCGAGATCGACGGAGTCTCCAAGACGGTCGTCGAGTGGGCGAAGGAGACTGGCGGCAAGGCCGACACGATCAACAGCAGGATTCGTAAGGGGCTGTCTCCGAAGGACGCTGTTTTCGGTCTATAGACATGAAGAGACCCCGGCGCGAACCGGGGTCTCTGATCGGAAGACAGCGTTAGCTAGACTTCAGCATCCTCGTCGTCATCATCACTTTCGCTGTCTTCATCGTCTTCATCGTCGTCATCGCTGCTGTCGTCTTCTTCTTCGCTATCCTCCTCTTCTCCCTCTTCTTCGCTCTCGTCTTCTTCGTCTTCGTCGCCGTCGGCCTCGCCGTAGCCTGGCGACGTGTCCTTGTTGCACTGCGAGAGCTCGGCCCACCCCTGGATGGCGTCGTCCTTGCCGGCGGCGGCCTCGAGCTCCCTCTCGGAGCACTGGAGGACGATCGCCCACTCGTTGTCCTCGTCGAAGTCGTTGTCATCCAGGTGGGGGTGCTCGGCCGGCTGGTATCCGACCTTCTGCGCCAGGGTCGCGAACGGCGTCCCCTCGGTGTCTCCCACCCCCCATACGACCCAGCCGACCTTCGCGTCCCTGCTTGGACGACTGCTTGCGCCCTTGAGGTTCTTGATCCGTCCTGCCACTCGATCCTCCTCTGGCCGCATCTAGCGGCGGACCGCCAATGATAGCCTCGAGGACTGACGAGAACGGGTCTTGTCTCCGACTCGCGTAGATAGCGGGCGGTATGCTCTCGTCTGGAGATGCACATGCCTAACTCGAAGGACGAGGCCCGCGCCGAGGCCTACAAGAAGCTCCGCGACGAGGCGCTTGCCTCCGAGAAGGCCTCCAGGACCCAGGCCGAGGCAGCAGTTGTGCGAGCCAAGGCCGCTGAGGAGAAACTGCTCGAGGTGGTCATGAACCTCGATGTCGCACGCGAGAAGCTCGCTGACGTCGAGGCCAAGGCGGCGAGTCTCGCTGGCGCGGCTGATGGCGCCAATGCCGACCTGCTGGCGACGACGCGACGTCTGGTCCTGAGCGAGGCGCTCCTCGAGTGCGCCGGCGCAAGGATCGAGAGCCTCAGGTCCGTCCTCGAGCAGATCGCGTCCTGGCCAGCCGGATACTCAGCGGAAGCCAAGGCACTCCGTGACGTGGCGGCGACTGGCCTCCACACGGATCTGCTGCGGCTTCGCGAGCAGGTGTCAGGCAGGGTGTCGTGACCTGGATGGACGGCAACCCGTTCACGATCGAGAGACAAGACCTCGTGGCACGGGTCGTCCGCAGCCAGGAGAGGGTCCAGGAGAACACCTGCAAGGTGGAGCAGGCGTGCATCGACGCCTATGGCCGTGGCGTCGCGCCCTTCGCGCCGCCTAGAGCCTCCAGCGTGCCACCCATCTCAAAGTAGATGTCGAGCAGGTAGAGCAGGTGCTCGCCGTTGTCGCCGTCACCGCCGAACTTCAGGCACATCCCGTCGTCGCCGTAGTCCCAGTCGAGCTTCTCGAGCTTCTTGCCGAGCTCCACGGACCTCGGGTCGTGGTCGACGCCCTGCTCCCAGCGCTGCTCGACCGTGAGGACCTTCGGCTTCTTGCCCACGCGACACCTCCGTTTCGGTGTCGTAGCACGCTCCTACGACCGGCGTGCGGGCTCCGTCTTGTCGTCGTCCGGCGCGAGGCGGCGCTAGGCCGGAATGTGCTCTGGAACCTTCTTCGTCTCCGGTGACTCCGAGGCCCACTCCCGGCTGGCCGCCTCGCACGCGAGGAGGTTGAACAGGTCCTGGTCGACAAAGAGCAGGCAGATCTCTCCGAGCGTCAGCACGTCGATCGGATCGTCGAGCTCGCGCCGCTCTCCCTTCGCGACCACCGACCCTGCGACTCGAGTCCCGTTCTTGGATCCGGAGTCTGTCACGACCCAGTGCTTCCCGAAGACGCTCGGAGGGGTGAGCCTGGCGTGAGACCGAGAGATCGTGGAGTGGTCCACGACGACGTCGTTCAGGGCGTCACGGCCAATGGTGATCGGGTCCTGACGCCGCTTCTCTGGTGCGGCCAGAGAGATCGCCATGACCTCCGGCTCGAGGAACCCCGCCGAAGCCAAGAAGGCGACCGTGGACTCGAGGGCGTCGTCTCGACCCTGGCCAGACGCCTCGGCCGCCGTCGAGGCGTTGCACAGCTCCACGAACGAGGCGCCACGCGTCAGGAGTACCGGGGCGCGCCGCCACGGTGAGCGTGGTCCGAGGAACGCGGCCGGAGACTCCACGATCATCCGAAGAGAGGCAAACGGACTCATCCGCACCCGCCGCGCCCGCCGACGCGGCTGTCTTCAGCGTATCAATCGCAATCGACGGGTTCGACTCGGCCTCAAGCCTCCCAGAGCTCGGTCTTGCTTCCACCGGCGTAAGGCTTCGCGAGGCCGGCGGCGACGAGTTCGTCGTTGAGACACGACCACTGCTGGACTGGTGGCGGTGGGGCTGGCTGACCCTTCTTCTTCTTCTTGGCCGGTGCCGGCAGCGGGAGCTTGTAGTAGAGATCGGCGAGCACACGGCCGTACTTGTCGAAGATGGCGCCCGTGCTCGGGTCCTTGTAGGTGACGAGCCGCACCTCGTCGCCTGGCTTGAGTCGCTCGGTCGCGAACTTCTTGCCCTGCTCTGCCTTCGCCTTGAGCTTCGGGTCCGTGCCGCTGATCTCGGCCGTGTCGATCCCCGCGAACCGGAGACTGAGCGGCTTCGCTGCGCATCCGAGGTAGGACCTGACGCCGAGGTCAAGCCAGAGCTTGACCGTGTCGCCGTCGTGGACCTCAGTCACGTAGGCGCGACAGGTCCACTCGTCGCTGAACGCGCGCTGACGGATCTTCTCGTCGCCCATGCTCCCGCCCTCCTGTCCTCGTCAGAGTGTATCCTTCGCCAGAATGACCCTGCACTGCTTTCTCGCCGGTCACGACGTCAAGCACGAGTCGTCCGACCGGTGCGTCCACTGCGGCGTCCGACTGCCGATCCAGCGCTTGATGATCGCCCGCGAGGCGATCCTGCGCGGCCTCGCGGTGATCCTCTTCGTCGCCTTCTTCGCTGGCGTGCGATTCGTGAAGGAGTCCACGAGGCCGAAGCTCCAGCCGGAGCGAGACGAGCCGTCGCAGACTCGCTAGAAGATCGGGTTCGCGACCTTCTTCACGCCACTCGCCTTCTCGATCGCCTCCACCGCGAACTCCTTGGCTGTCTTCCACTCCTTCTTGTTCGCCTGGTTCACGTCGGTGAGCAGTCGCCACGGGTACTGCGACTCTCCGAGCGCCTTCGCGAGCTGCGTCGCGGCCTTCTTCGGGAGCGGCCCGCTGTTGATCGCCCTGCCCAGCGTCCTGTGCGTGACGCGAAAGCCCTTCCCGCCCTCGATCTCCTTGTGGACGGCCCAGCAGCCGATCACCTCGGCCTTGTGGCCATCCCGAATCGACTCCGAGGTCATGTGGGTCTTCGGGTCCACGTCTCGCCTGGAGATTCTCGTCGTGCCGCGCTTGAACTCGGTCTTGTCGAGAATCTTGTGCTTGACGCCGTAGGCCTCGACCGAACCGGCGAGCGAGAGGAGTTGCGGCGCTGGCTTGCGCATGGCCTCGAAGCGCAGGAAGTCGATCACGGCCTCGAACACGGAGGCGTCTTGCGGCAGGACGAGGATGAAGTCTTTCGCCTTGACGCGGAGCGCCCCGCACATGACGACGTCTTCGACAGAGACGCTGTGGACGGTCGATGCGGCGTTCCCGTTCGACTTCTCTGCGCGACGCTTGAGGAGCGAGTAGAGCCCGTCGTTGAAGTCGGCGACCGCGACGCCAGCCTTGAGCAGGTCGTCGCGGTACGTCTTCGCTTCGGTTTCTGTGGCCACGTCAACCTCGCTGAATCGCCAGTGTAGCCGGCCATTCGACAGGGCTTCGGCTCGCTCTCGGTCGTCGTAGACCCCGCGTAGAATCGCGCCCAGGAAGCTGACATGAGATCACCCAGGCTGCGGCTTGCAGATCTGCTCACCGCAGCTCCGTCTCGAGAGTCATCGAGCTACGGGCGCTGCCGTGCTCATGGCTGCCTCGAGGCCACGCGAGAAAACAAGGACTTCTGCGTGGATCACCTGGGCATGATCCCCTACGTGGCCGAGCTCGAGCGCCGGATCGTGGCGCGCCAGGAGCAGGACGCCGAGGTGAGGAGGCTCGGAGAGAAGGCCGTCGACGTGGACTCCGTCACGGTGATCGAGTTACTGCGCCTCCTCGACCAGTACGGCCCGCGCACCGAGGAGCGCTGCGTTCGGGAGCTTACGCTGGACGACGTCACCCTTCAGGGCTACATCGAGGCCATGCTGGCCAAGGGCTTCGTGGACACGGGAAGGACGAAGCGCGGCTCGACCGTCGTGATGATCGCCGAGGCTGGACGCGAGCACCTGCGACTCGCTTCGGACCTGCCGGAGCCGGATCCCGGTCCTTCGCTGCCAGTTCCTCGTGCTTCTCCTTCGCCGCCAGTTCCTCGCGCTTCTCCTCCTGCGCCACAAAACGTGTCAGCCGACGATGCTAAGCTGCCGGTCATGACCGGCGGAGCGCCGTCGGTGAAGGGGACACAAGTCATGAGCGGGAACGGAACGGGGAAGTCGGGGATGGTGAAGCTGCGCGAGGCTCACACGGCCTACGAGAAGGCCTGCTCCGAACTGGCGAAGGCGCACGCCAGGGGCGAGCGCGAGGAGATCGCGCTCATCTGGAACGACGTGACGGCTGCCGAGGTGGCTGTCGCCGAGGCCAAGGCGCACGTTCTGAGCTGTCTCTTCGCGACCCCGGAGAAGGCCACGAAGGTCGCGACGGAGAAGAAGCCCGCGACCGCGAAGCCCGCCAAGAAGACGAAGCCCGCGTCGAAGAAGACGGACTCGCCGTTCTCGAACTGGCTCATCGACGCCAGGACCCGCATGGGTCTGAGCCAGGTGGTCTTCGGGCAGAAGATCGGCGCCTCGGAGACCCAGATGTGGAACTGGGAGAACGGCCGCAGGACTCCCGGAGAGGAGTACGTGGCGAAGATCGAGCGTCTCACCGGCAAGACCTGCCCGTACCGCCAGAAGGCTGCTGGCTAGTCGTCGTTCTTGACGATCTCGGAGACACGCTCATCCGTGATCTGCGGCTCAAGGCACGAGGGGCATGCGCTCACGATCTCGGCTGGCGATCCGGGAGGCCCGCCGAGCGAAACACCGTCCGGAAGGGCGACGACGGTCGCGACCAAGACGCCGCGCTCGTCTCGAGTCGTGGCGCCGACCTGGTCCTGCTCCAAGATCAGCCAGCGATTCCTCTCGTACTTGTTGGCCGGATCGGAGAGCTCCTGAGACTGCCGGATCATCCTCATGCACCAGTCATGCGGCCCACACGCGAGGTATGCCGGCCTGGCGATCCCGTTGCTTCGCTTCGCGTCCCCGAGTCGAAGCACCCACTTGTGCGACGCGCCGGGGGTGGAGCGAGCCTCGGCGAGTTGAGTCACGAGGTAGGACTTGATCTCCTTGATGCGGCGCACGACCTCGGCGTGGAGCGCGGACGGGATTTTGTCGTCTGGCCTCGCCACGACGGAGCCGTAGTAGAGGAAGAGCTCTGTCCCGGTCTTGCTGATCTTCTTGACCAGGTCGCCAACAGCCTCGTCACTCATGACGTGCCTCATGCACGTAGTCTATCGTCAATCAATCTTAGGGCGCTTCCAGAGCTGGACACGCTCTCGTATTATCACTCGTCGACTCAACGGGAGGCCTCGTGAAGAACTCCGAGAAGCTCACGCCGGCGAAGCCGAAGCGGGTAGTGAAGCGCAGCAAGCCGCCGCGCGTCGACCCGCTTCACCAGGAGACGACCCAACTCATGGGCTTCGTGAACTGGACGGATCCGCTCAGGAAGCCGGAGATGTTCGTCATCGAGGCGCCGTTCAACCCGGAGACCGAGAGCGCGTGCCTGCACCTGGACATCAACCTCAGGTCGGTGGCCTCGATCGAGGTCCGTCCGGCCAGGCGTCCGCTCAAGGACACGGCTGGGGTCGTTGCTGACGCGCTCAGGCTCGCGAACTCGTGAAGCCGGTAGGCCGCCACGCGACGGAGTCATCCTTTCCTAAGAAGCTCGTGGCTGTCACGCTTCCAGACGACGACGTGATCGCGACGAGGCCTGTTCACGACCGCGAATGCGAGCCGGCTTCGTTCGCTGCGCTTGTTGTGTCTGGCACGGCCAGGCCGCACGAGAACGCGAGTTACATCGAGGCGCGGGCCAGACGGATGGTCGAGCGACGCAAGGAGGCGCATACGGTCCGTTGCGTCAAGCAGGCCGAGATCCTCGAGGAAGACAAGATCGCAGCGCTCTTCTGTGCCGTGTGTGGACAACCGATCCTTCGCGGAGACCTGCTGGCTCTGCTTCCGGTCGAGTGAGGCAGCCGTGAAGCTCAAGGACCTGAAGACCGCGCGCAACGTGACCGACGTCGGTCCCGGCGACTACATCAAGGTCTGCGGCGCCTGGGTGGAGATCGAGAGCAACACTGCCTTCGGCCAGAAGCGCGCACCCAAGGACTGGGTCATCAAAGACGCGCACGGCGGGGCCTACGGCATGTTCGACGTCAGCCGCTATGCGAAGGCAGACGACCTGGCCGACTGAGTCCAGACGCGACCAGTCGATGGACCACACGCACAGATACTTGCTATCCTGACCTTCCGTCCTGTGATGCAGGCGGGAGGCGGAATGGGTGCGCGCTCTTCCAATGAGCCACTGCAAGAGGGCGTGAAGCGCCCCCCGCGCGGGAAACTGTGCGGAGTGGAGCACTGTGGTGCGGTCACGTACGGAGGGAAGCCGTACTGCTGCGATCACATGGATCTCGTCGCGAGAGCCGATGCGATCATGGATGAGGTCGACACGCGCCGGCGGGAGATCGACTCCGTGCTCAGTGCGGGCCCGGAGGGCTGGAAGCGGGTCAACGTCGATGGCTCGATCGCGCGCGAGATCGTCGAGGCCGTGAAGCTGTTCGGGGCCCAACCCATGCCCAAGCTCACGAGGATCCTCTCGCTCAAGCGCGACATCGTTCAGCCGTACGTCAAGGCGCTCGTCGAGTGCGGCCGCCTGAAGGTCGTGTTGGCGCGCTCTGGGGGGCGCAGCCTCACCGAAGTCGTTTCGTCAGCAACCTCGAGCTGATCTCGGCTGTCGGACCCCGCTGCTAGCGTGGGTGCCGTGAAGACCATCACGCCCACCGAAGAGCAGGAGAAGATCATCGCTCACCGCGAAGGTCCCGCGCTCGTCACGGCTCGCGCTGGGACGGCCAAGACCACCACGCTGCTCCTTCGCGTGAAGCGCCTCTTCAACGATCGGCCACTCTCCTCGAGCGACGTCCTGCTCACGACGTTCTCGCGTCTCGGCGTCGCTGACCTGAGGAAGCGCGCTGGCGAGCTGGGTCTCACGAGCATGCCGGAGATCCGGACGCTCCACTCGATCGCATGGAAGGCGATCAAGGCCGGCGGCAAGGCGAACTGGAAGCTCCCGCCCGACTGGTGGGTCAGGAAGGTCCTCAAACAGGCCTTCGACCAGGTCACCGACAAGGCGTCCCAGGGCAACTACGACGAAGAAGGAGACTGGCGCGGCAAGGGCGCGGCGCCGCCGACCTTCACGTTCAAGGAGATCGTGCAGCTCATTGGGGTCGCCAAAGCGAACCTCATTCGACTCGAGGCCTGGATCGATGTCGCAGGCGTCAGACACCCGTCCTTCTCCGAGTGGGCCGAATCGACATACGTCGAGGAGCAGGCTGCGAAGGTCGCCGAGGCGTGCTACAGGGAGCTCGAGGAAGCTCGCCATGCGCCACTCACGACGACCATTGGCGGCGCACGAAGCAAGCTCAAGGGGTTCCTGGGCAAGGACGTCGCCTGCACACATGACGACGCGCTGCTCGAGGTCGCTCACGCGATCCTCACGGGCGCGGAGTGGGTCGCCCCTCTCGCTGGGTCATGCAAGCATGTCATCGTGGACGAAGCGCAGGACAACTGCTTCGCTCAGTGGATCATCGTTCGTCACCTCGCCAAGACGTTCCGTTCCGTCTCTGCGGCTGGCATCGAGACGACGTGGCAGAACCTCATGATCGTCTGTGACGAGCAGCAATCGATCTACGGCTTCCGAGGGGCGCGTCCTGACCTCCTCTTCGACTTCGTAGCCACAGAAGGCCCGCAGCTCTCTTTCTATCCACTCACCATGAACTTCCGCTCCGGCCAGGCGATCCTCGACGTCGCCAACAAGCTCCTCAGGACCGCCAAGAAGAAGCTCTTCGCTGGCGAACTGCGCTGCGGACGTCCGGAGATCGAGGCGGGCGTGGTAGCTCGCGAGAGCGAGGACACGGTCCTAGAGGCCGCCGGCGTTGGCGACGCGATCCAGGCCGCGATCCTCGCCGGCAGGAAGCCGTCCGAGATCGCAGTGCTATACCGCATGAACTCCCAGGCTGGCCTCGTGGAGCTCGAGCTGATCCGTCGCGCGATCGCCTACCGTGTTGCCGGTCGCGGCTTCTTCATGCGCCCGGAGGTCGACGCGGCGATCAAGTACATCGCTCTCTCGCTCGACGAGACCGACGAGGAGGCGTTCGAGACGATCTATAGGCTTCCGTTCCGCTGGATCAAGCGCGACTTCCTGACCGAGTTCCCGACGCTCGCCTCGCTTCGTGGCAAGCCCAAGGGGCTCATCAGCGCCCGCTGGAAGGGCGCGACGCGGCTTCTCAAGGACATGGACGCCCTGATCGAGCGCCTCCGCAAGGAGGGCCTGGTGGCCGCGCTCGAGTACGTCTTCGACGAGATCGGGCTGCGCGACCATTGCAAGCGCCAGACGGACGACGATGAGGACCTCGGCGGGGACGACAATGAGCCGGATCGATCGAGCGAGATCGACACGGCGGTCAACGAACTCCTGGCGTGCGCCAAGATCGCTGGCGACCCGATCCGCTTCCTGGAGTTCGTCCGCGAGAAGCGCGAACAGGTCATGGTCGAGGACCCGGACGGCGAGAAGGAGGATGCGCGGGTCACGCTGTCCACCGTGCACAAGTTCAAGGGCCTGGAGCGCGACGACGTCTACGTGATCGGCATGTCCCCCGGTCTCTTCCCCGCCAGGAGCGCCCCACTCGAGGAGGAGAGGCGCCTGGCCTACGTGGCGCTCACCCGCGCCCGCAGGAACCTCCACGTCTCGTGGGTCGAGAACCCGTCACTCCTCGTCTACGACGCTGGCCTGGCTGAGCGCGAGACACGTTCTGACGGATCGCTCGACGACCTCGTGAGACTGGAGCTCCGGTGACGGAACCGCACTGCACGACATGCGTCTGCGGTCGACGCGCCCCCGTCCAGGGTTGCTACCCCGGCGAGAAGCGCCAGCGAAAGCCTGGCGAGCCAGGCTACGGCGACGGCTCGATCTCGTGGGAGGAGTACCTTCTCGCTCACGCGAGTTACGCGCGGACTAGCTGGCAGTCGGCCGAACAACTCGCGCAGCGCGGAGGATTCGGGTGGTTCGAGCTCGTTGAGTACCTCGGTCGCGAGCCGACGACGTGGAGACCCGGACGGATCAAGTTCGACACCCCTACGGTCTTCGCGCCCAAGCCGCCCTGTCCGTCGTGCAAGGGTAAGTCACCCAACGGCTGCAACTACTGCAACAGCGGCGGGCTGTAGCCAGTACGTTCGAGCGGCGCGGCCGAAGCCGCGCCGCTCAGGGTCGATTGAACCTTCGGGTGCGACCTACGACCGCCGCGCTGCCGCTTGCGCCCGTTCCGGGCTACAGACACCGTTCGATCAGCTTGTGGCCCGGCGGAGCCCCACTGACCGGTCGCTTCGATCAACACCGCAATGCGGTGTCGCGTCGCGAACGGGGCGAATCCTAGCAAGTCGGACCGACGGATACGATCATGGGCATGCGCTACTTCCTCGAGGTCCGATACGTGGACGACAAGTGGAAGACCCACAAGTGGTCTCACCACCGCAGTCGCAAGGCGGCCGACGTCGCCTTGCGCGAGCCGCTGCGGCAGTTCGACGACGTCGTCGAGGTCCTGCTCGTCGACACACGCTCGAACTTCAAGGCGGGCGGCCTGGTCCTCGAGCGGAAGACGCGCTGACATGGCGGACGCAAGGCTTCGCGCGGCCGAGCGCCGTGCCGTCGGTGCTCCAGACGACGGTCATGCCAGGAACGCGCTCCAGGTCGAGCGGTCAAGGGTCGGTCTGTGCCCCTGGTGTGTCGCGGCAATCGGCAAGTTCGGCTTGTCGACCATGCGTGACGCTGGATCTGGTTGCGCCGTCTGCTGGCACTGCTACCTGAGGCGTGCTGTCGACACGGTTCAAGACCTAGTCTTGACAACGGTGAGCCAGCGCCTGGGCATTGATCGAGCCTCATTTGAGTCGGCTGGTTGGGTCGTCCCGTCGAACGTCTCGGACGCCGTTCGTCATTGCGCCAGCGGGCGCTGGCCGTCGGTCTCCTACGGGCCTGCAGTCGTTCAGACGGCCAGCGATGGCCGCAGGCAATCTGTGACCGCGCTCGCGCACAGAGACTCCAAGGGCATGATCGCCGTCGGCGTCGGGCTCTCGAGCAGGTACGTCACGATCCTCGAGATCGGCGACCTCTGGCCTGATCTACGCCCCAAGCGGCGCATCTCAGACGGCTGCTACGTGGTGGCGCATGGACGCCCTGTCTACGAGAAGAACCTTCGCCGGCGCCTGCGCGACTGGGCTGACGTCGATCCGACGCTAGGTTCCACGCCAGAGGCGTGCCGGATCAAGGCGCCGAAGGAGGCGTGGCAGCGGTGGCGCGAGACGGTCAGGCCAGACTTCGATGCCGACCAGGCCCTGACAGGTGATCGGCACCGTCTGGTGGCGCGCGGATCGTAGCCGCCTACTTCCTTTCGCGCTCTCGCTCGATCGCGTCCTTGAACAGACGTCGCACGTCGAGGCACGTCCTGTCGCCGGGGACGACGGCCGTGCGGCATGTGTCCGGTCGCTTCTCGTAGATCGAGCACTTGACCGAGTTCATGACAGAGCCTTTCAGGGCAACGCACGAGCAGAGTTCGAATCCCTTGAGGTCGCCGGATCGCTGCTTCTTCCACTCCGTCTTGATTGCGCCGTGCGGCGCCGGCGGGCCGAGCATCGCTGTGAACGCCCTGTCGATCGGCGAGGAGAACAGGACGTTCTTCTTTACCCAGCCCTTTGGGAGCCGCGCGACGTCCTCGTCGTCTACGTCGCAGAAGACCTCCTGGTCGTGCAGTGCGACGCAGCAGGCGCCGCACGAGAGGCAGTCTGGCGACTCATTCTTCCTGCGGCTCACGACGGCTCCTGAGGTTTGAGGTTCCCTGCGTGGAACTCCTCGGCCGCGAGGAGTGCTGGCGCCCACTTCATGTACTGGGCGCGCGTGCGCGGGTCCTGGAAGAACTGGAGGTAGTCGCCAGGCTTGTAGGCCGAGACGTTGAAGAGCGCATCCGCCTGGACCGTGATCGAGACAGCGATCCTGTCGTCGTCGCTGTAGCGCCAGCTTCCGCGCCCCATGCGCTGACGCTTCCACTCGAAGACAGCCTTTCTGGCCTTCGGCTGCCACGAGGCGACGCGTGCGAGGTAGCCAGGCCCGTCGTTCCCGTAGGGTCGGAACGTCTTCTCGCGGTGCGTGCTCTTGTTGCGCCAGTCGCCGTCGCGTCGGGCGTTCTCGCGACGCGCTTCCGCGCGAGCCCATACGTCGTCCTGGCCGACAGTCACGGAGCCTGGGCCAAGGCTCTCGTTGCACCGCTGGCGGTAAGCCTCGAAGTCGGGCGGCTCGCCGACGTAGAGCGTGTGCGAGCCGTCGTAGACGAGCTCGATCGCCGCCTCGAATCCCTCCGGCGTCCACGAACGCACGGGCGGGTGTGGGTGGAGGACCTCGGAGCGATCAAACAGGCCCTGAATGATGAGAGCGATCCGGTTCCAGTGCTGGATGCGATCAGAGAACTTCTTCACGCAATCGTCGTAGTGGACCGACGAAGAGTCGAAAGGCTCGTACTCGTCGTGGCGCCTGTGCTCCCACTGATCGAACCTGTATGGATTCGCGCGCTCCCAGGCCGACGTCGCGAAGAGCCCTTTCGGGTTGCGATTCGGGTCGTCGACGTTCCACGTCTTGACCCACTTCTTGAACGGGTTGGCCTTCTCCCACTCGGCGCTGAGTCGCTCCGCCTCGTCGTTCGCGTCCTTGATCGACTGCCACTCACGGCGCTTCATGAACTCGCTGTCGTCGACTCGACCCCCAAACATCTTCGCCATGAGCGGCTCGGAGAAGTCGACATCCTGGCGCGGCGGGAAGATCAGTTCGTCGAACTCGAGGTCGCAGTTCATGCGGTAGAGACGCTGACCGTTCCGGATGTAGAGGAACGTGATCTTGTCAGCCTCCTTGAGCTCGAAGTTGATGAGGAGTTTGACGGGGTCTCCGCCCCAGTCACGCTCCTTCTCGTCTCGCCGCACCTGCATGGCGACCATGCATCGCGGGAACGGAAACACGCGTGCGAAGTTCTTGGGCTTTCCGAGCCACTTGTCGAACGCACGGATGTCCTTGAACTCGAGGCCGCCGCTCCGATAGTCCAGAAGCGACTCTTCGTCCATGTAGAGCCGCCGCTGCATGACGCGGAGCTTCTCCGTCATGGCGGCCGGCTCGCCCTTCCTGACGAGCGCCACCTTCTCGGTCAGGCCTGCGTAGAGCGCGATGTTGAAGATCCTGCCTTCGATCTCCTTGATGGCGCCCTTCATGTCGCCGGCGGCCGCGAGGAGAGGCAGCGTTTCGGCCTTGAGCCACATGGCCAGGCGCTTGTTCGCCTTCTCGATCTCCTCGAACAGCTTCGGGAGCGTCTCTGTCTTTGCGGCGATCAGCGCGAGCTTGTATTCCTGTGGGTCCGGAGCGCCAGAGAGCGCCGCCAGCGCCGTGGTCTGCACTTCCTTGATCTCGGTCTTCGGGGCGACGCCGAGGCTTGCGGTGAGCGCCTTGACGTCATTCAGGAGCTGACAGACCTTCTCGCGGTAGTGGGCGACCTTGCCTTCGATCACCGACTTCGGGTCCAGCTCGCGCCGAGTCCTTGCCAGGAACTCGTCGAAGTGGATGCGCTCCTCGTTGCCGTTGGGGTGCTCGAGCAGCGCGTAGTTCGACCCGACGCGCACGACGCAGCCAAGCCACTCGTCGCCGTCGCGGTCCTTGATCCAGAACCACTGGCCTGGCACGAGTTCGCCGTCGGCCTCGACACGGCTGGTCTTGCCGGTCTCGACGAGCGGCATCTTGTCGTTCGGCTTGGTCATGGCTTGACTCTGACGGTGATGCGCGGATAGCGTGTCTCAACGAGGGTTCGCCTCGTCTTCGTCATCTCGTCGCAGTTGTCTCGCCTTGAGGGCTCGGTCTGGTGGGAGCGGAGGTGGCAAGCGGCCTAACGGCTGCGGCTGCTGACCGACAAGCCAGGTGCGGAGCCCTCTAGGTTGTACGAAGGTCTTGAATCGACTCGATCTTGAGCCCACCTCGGGCGCCGGCGGCCTCGAACAAGTCGGAAATGACTTCGAGGGCGACCTTCCGCTGCTCCTCGGTTAGGTCCGGGTGAAACACGACCTCAAGCGCCGGCTGACTCACTAGCTCTTGGCTCGCCTCAGTTCCATGGCCTGCTTCCACGCCTCTCCCTCCTCGTTCATGGCCACGAGCTCGCGCTTGGCGTCCCTGCGGACGCCCTCCTCGCTCATGTAACTGCTCGTCGCAGCGACGGCCATGTAGCGGCCAGCGCAGATCTCCGCCCACTCGCGGTCGATCCCCTCTGCCATGTAGATCGCGATGAACTGCTCGGTGGTGGTCACGAACGTCACGAACTCGTCTGCTTCATGGCCGTGCATCACGACTCCCTTCTCGACCGGACTCGATCTTGGCCTTGCGCGCGTCGGCGCGGCACGAGCGGCACAGTCTCCGCCCGTCCTTGCCGACGCGCGCATTGCGGTTCCGACAGTCCTCGACGTCGCACCAGGCGATCGGCCTCTCCAGGCCAGCCCAGTGTCCGCCGCGACGACTCATGTGCTCGAGGACGAGAAGTCCCTCGTCTTCTCGGCGACGAAGGCCATGAGCTTCTCGTGGTCGCCGAAGACGTGGATCTTCTTCTTCTCATCCTCGTGCTGGCAGTGCGGACCGTGTGGGCCGTGCCCATGGCCAGGCTGCCCTCGCCTGGCGAACTCCCTCGACGGGTCGTAGCCCTCGCTCTCGTCCTCGTCGTCCTCGTTGTCCGTGGACGCCTTGTCGCTCTCGCGACAGATCGTCTCGAGAACCACCCAGCCGTTCTCGGCCGGCTCGATCGCGATGTACCGTGTCGTCTTCAAGCGCTTCCCCCGCCCTTTCCGTTCGTCGCCTTGCGCGAGGCCTTGTTGGCGGCCTTGCGCGGAGTTGCCTTCGAGTCAGCGAAGTCGCCGCTGCCTTCGCCGCTGTTCCCCTGCCTGAGCGCGAGCTCCAGGTTGCCGTCGCCGTAGGACTCGAGCAGGAAGGCGAACATGGCTGTCGCCGTCTGGGCTTCCTCTGGCGCCTCGACTCGCCAGCGCTTCAGGGCCCGCTCGTAGGTGTCGCGACGCAGCTTGAAGTTGCGCTTCACGATGATCCTGCGGCGTGTCTGCGGCGGCTCGCGTTTGACCCACTCGTCGATCATGCCAGGAAGAGCGCGACCGAGCCTTGGGCTCACCGTGCCGTTCCCGTAGAGCGCGAACAGGACGAGGATGATGTCCCTGAGGTAGGGGAACCCGTCCTTGGCGCCTCGGATCTCCGCCTTCGACATGATCTCGCTGTCGATGAGTGGCGTGAAGTTGGCGATCGACTCGTCGGGGTTGAAGCGTCTGCTCGGTGTGCCGAGGACGCTCGGCCGCTTCGTCTCGATCCTCTTCACGAGGACGTCCCGGTGGTCGCGACAGCGACCGGCTTCTGGTGCAGTTCCTTCGTGATGATCTCCCACCAGATGCTTCCGAGCGTCAGACCTGCGCCCACGACGCCGGTCGGCTGGGGGAAGAACTGGACGAACATGGTGCGCTTGTCCTTCGCGGCCGGACGTGGCTTCTGGACACGCCGAACGTGGCAGCCGGTCATCTGCTTGACGGCCTGCTCGACCGTCTGACAGAAGCTCTCTTCGCGCTGCTCTGGAGTGCCCTGCGGCATGTGTCCCGTCGCCATGGCCTCGTGCTCGAGCATGTCGCGCATGAGCTCCAGGTCCGGGTATACGAACAGGTCGACCCGCTTGTCCTTGAAGCGCTCCTTGACGTCAGCGACGGACAGTCGCTTGACGCCGAGGTCTCCGCCCCATGGGATCAGATGACCGAATGAGAGGAAGTTCGTCACGTTGACGCGCCGGGAGTCTCCCCGCTCGTCGTCGTCCTGCTCTGGCTTGTCGCCGCTGCCGAGAATGAGCCCGCTCATGTGGCCTTGTCGCCTCCGGTTGCCCAGGGGTCGTTGGTGAGGCCACAGCAGTCTACACGTTCGGACCTTCCGGTGGCGCCCTTCAGGAGGGCTTGACCGGGTCGCACGAGCCGTCCTCGGCTGGATCAGCAGCATGCGGTAGGAAGCGAGCGTTCATGGCGCTCGGCATGACCCCGCTCAAGAGGCGGATGAGCGCGATCCCGCTCGACACGCCGGACGCGATCACTCGCGCCCGGCCTTCACTCCACACCCTGAACTGAACGCTGCCGTCTTGATCCGTGAGCGACTGGCGCTCATGGAGCTCCCAGCCGTCCCCGACGAGCGTGGTCGTCCACCTCGTCCAGTCGGCGCGACCGCTCAGGAGGCCTTCGTCTTCGCGGCCTTCTTGGTCGTCTTGGAGCCGTTGCGGGCCTTGAGGCCGCGGCGAACGCTCAGCAGCACCTTCCGGTAACTGCCGTGCTCGAGGTCGATCTTGTTCTTCATGTTCTCGACCGACTTGTACGGCAGCTTGCCGTACTCCTTCTTGAGGGCCTTGACGTAGTCCTCGACGGTGTCGATCTCGTAGCCGGCCTCGAGGAGCCGCCCGGTCTGGAAGAAGGGGCAGAGCTGCTGGTGACGACCGTTCGAGTTGCCGTTGATCCGCTTGTGCGTGCAGCCGAGGCTGCGGGCCTCACACTGGTTCCGCACCTGAGCGTGGGCGACGGCGTAGGGGGCAGGACCCTCGGACTTTTCGGCGTCCTGGGCGTCGGTCGAGGTCGCGCCGTTGCCGTTGCTGTCGTGACCGTTGCCGTTGCTGTTGGTCGAGACCGTGGTCGCCTCGATGGGCACCGCACCGCCGGCGTCGAAGTCAGCGACGTCCTCGCCGTGGCGCGGACCGGGGAGCGCCTTGATCTCGTCGCCGGAGGTCATGACGATGATCTTGACGGCGCTCTCCGCATTCATGATCGCTCCGATCATGTGGCGCACGAGCGGGCTGTTCCGGTTCAGGTGCTCGGTGCTCTTCCTGAGCGTGGCGAGCGAGTGCTCGAGGTCCCGGAAGGCGAGCTCCCGGAGGTCGGCTGGGCTCACGTTGGTGCTGATCGTCGTCTCCATGTCGGTCTCCTCTTGTTAGGTCCACCGCGGTGTCCAGCAGCGATGAGCCATGTAACATGATGCGCGATCTGAGGGGGTTGGTCAAGTCCTGACGTCGCGTCCAGACGTCGCTTTTCGCCTTCTTCGGAGAGCCTTCCACTGGAAGGTGTTGCGAATAGACCCTCGGCCAGTGGAGGCTCAAAATGTCCAGAAACGGTGACGGCCAGTCAGGCTGAGGGACGTTCCTGAGGGTGCTTCTGGACCGCCTTCTTGGCCGTCTCCAGGAGCCCGCCGATCACGTCCTCGCGCTTGTTGATGTCCTCGAGTCGGACGGCCGCGGCGTCGATCGTCTCCGAGTAGAGGTAGATCTTCTCCTCGAGGACCTCGCACATGCGGAGGTCGAGCGGGTGGTTCGCGACCAGCGCTGTGGCGGTCATTTGATTCTTCTGGCCAAGTCGCTCCATTCGTCCGATCGCCTGCATGTTCATGGCTGGATTCCAGAGCTGCTCGGCGAGGAACATCTCGGACGCGCGGTGCAGATTCACGCCGGCTCCAGCGTACTGGATCGTCGCCGCCACTTGGTTGATCTCGCCGGCTTGGAATCGCTTCGCGACCTCAGGCCCCTTCATGGGCGTCGGCTTGCCGTCGAGGTTGATCGTGGCCTTGTCGCCGCCGACGAGGCAGCCCCAGCCCTGACGCGCGCCTAGCGTCTCCACGATCGAGAGGTGGGCGGCCATGAAGATCACTGGAGTCCCGGTGCGCTCGTACTCGCTGGCTCGCTCGAGCGCGAAGGGCGCCTTGACCTTCGCGAGCGCGGCGAGAGCGGCTGAGATCTTCGTGAAGTCCAATCCTCCATTCCTCGACTCGTCGACGAGCTGCATGGCCTGCTCGACGTCGAGGCCGGCGCTCTCGATCTCCTTCATGGCTTCGTCGCAGGCCTTCATGGCCTCGCGGCTGACTTCGACGACGAGGCGCCTCATGGTGAGCGACGGGAGCTCGGTCAGGACGTCGCGCTTCTTCCTGCGGAGCATGACGGTCTTGAGGCGCTCGGCGACCTGTGGAGACGGCTGCCCGAACTCCCAGGTGACCTTGTTCCTGGCGACCTGTCGCGGCTTGTAGTCGTGCATCCTGGCGTACGCCTCATACGACCCAAAGGTCGGGATCGCCGCGCCGATGGCATCCAGGACCGAGTAGAGCTCCTTCTCGTTGTTCTTCGTGGGCGTAGCAGTCAGGGCGCGGATCTTGCCGCCATTCTTGAGGACGAGGTTCTTGAGGTGCTTGAACCGCTTCGTCCTCTGGCTGTTTGGGTTCGCGAGGGCATGTGCCTCGTCGCAGATGAGCTCCACTCCAGGTGGCGCATCGTCTGCTGTCTTGCGGACCTTGGTCGGCGGCTCCTGGTACTCGACCCCCTTTGCGATCGCCTCTCGGCGCGCCTTGGACGCCTTGACCGCTTCCTCGGCCAGTTCCTCCGGAGAGACCGGCATGAGCTCATAGTTGAGAAGGACGAGCTCGTTCTCCTCTGGCCAGCGGAACTCCTCTCGAGATTGAAGGATCGTGACCTTCGTGATGTCTGGACGCCACAGCGCGGCCTCGTCTGCCCAGCCGCCGATCGGCTTGCCGTTCGAGATCGTGCCGATCAGGAGCTTTGGCGCAATGACCATCATGCGCGGGTTCGGGCCAGCAGCACTGAGGGTCTGACAGGTCTTGCCACACCCTGGGTCATCGGCCAGAATCGCCACGGTCCTGACGGACAGGAACTCGACGCCGCGCTTCTGGTACTCCTTGAGCTTCAGACCGCGCCTATTGACCTTCGCGACTCGGATGCTCGCGCCGGCGATCGCCCTCTTGTTCTGTCCAGCCTTCTCCTGAAGCGCCTTGGCGGCGTTGTCGGAGACCACGACGCGGATGCGTGCCTTCCAGAGGTAGTCCACGACCTCCGGAACAGCCTCGATCTGTCCAGTCCAGCCGCCAAGGACGGAGTTGTAGACGAAGCCGTGTGTCTCGCAGAGTCCTTTGACCGACTCGAGGATCGGGAGCGAGGTGTCCATGAGGGCAATGACCGCCTTCCGGACCTTCGTGTTCCAGAAGACGGTGGCCTTGACCCGGTCATCCTCGAATGGCCTCTCCTCGTGCTCGATTCGCGCGACGTCGGCCTCTCGGCACGACGCACACAAGATCTTCCTGAGTTGGCGGACGAAGAACCCCTGTCCTGCGAGGACGTCGGCGCCGCATGAGCACCCACCTCCGTCGCGCGCCAGACTGTCGAGCTTGTTCGGCTCAGCGGGAGGGGCTGGCATCAGCAGCTCTTGCTGTCCTTGTCCAGTGCGCTGGTGCAGGTGTTCCTGGCGACCCACTGGTGGCCCATGGACGCGATCTTACTTCGTCGCACCGTCAGGAAAGCGACTTGCCAGATGATGTCACGATCTTGCCGTCGCGCTGCGTGGGTCTGCCCATGTCCCACCAGGCGCGCTTGCACGTCAGGCAGTCGCACTCGCAGAGCGCCGGCAGCTTGCCGAGCAACGCCCGTCTGGTGCTGGCGACCTGACTCTCGTGCTTGATGAGCACGGGGCAGTTGAAGTGGTCTGGTCTGTTACCTGGCGGCGGACCCGTGGCAATGCAGATCATGCCGAGCTCTTTCGCCTCTGCCTCATCCACTACAGCCTCCGCTTCTTGGCCACGGCGAGCGCCTTCTCGGCCTGTTCCTTCGTGAACTCGACGCCGCAGTTATCCTCCTTGCTGCCGCCGGCGAGATCGTGACCGTACTCCCACTCGGATGCGCGGTCGTCCTCGTCGTCATACGGGTTCCCGACGTTGTACGGCACGCCAGCGTGGCAAGCCAAGGCTCCCTCACAGAACGCCTCCGTGAGCTCGTAGGCCGTGTCGCCGACGACGATCACGGGTGTCTTGATCTTGCCGCCCTTGCCGTTCTTCCCGGTCTTGTGGCGCTCCGGAAAACGACAGGCCGGCGCCGTGACGGCGCGCTTGCAGTAGGTGCAGAGCTTCTTCTTGGTCAGATCGGCTCGGCGTGCGAGCTCTTCCTTGAGCTCCTCGTCGTCGTACTCGTCCAGGTCGCGCGGGTAGCTCATGCGGGCTTCTTCGCGGGCTTCTTCGCGGGCTTCTTCGCGGGCTTCTTCGTCAGAGTCAACTCCCGCTCATCGTGGCGTGAATCCCGCCCAAGTCGAGCAGAACATGTCGCCGGTCGTCCATTCTCTGCGTCGAGCACCGTGAGGTGAGCGACACCCTCGACGTCAACATGAACGGTGACTTCGATGCGCGGCTCCCACCTACTTTGAGGCTTTATGTCGAGCCTCATCGCCAAGAGCGTTCTGTCGCCGTCTTCGTGCGCCTCCACGAGTTGGACATCGACGGCCTTCTGGCGGTTCTCTGGTGTCGTGAACGTCTCACTGGCTGACACAGGTGTTTGTGTTCCCGCAGCAATCATGAGTTGCTTGCGTTCTCCGGCCGTCTTGATCGAGAGCGCTCGCGGGACGCACCAGAATCCGCACGCCTGTCCGCACAGTCCGGAGTGGTGGTGCTGGCGGCCGTCATCTTCGATGAGTTGTGCTGCCTGCCTAAGGAGCGCGACGAGCGCCTTGTTCGTGTTTTCCCTCACAGCCACCTCCGGTTCCTCACATCATCCCTGCGTTGAATGCGAGCGGGTGACTCTCGGCCGCGCTCTGGCCGATCTCTAGCGCCAGCGCCGACTCGCAGACGAGACCCTTCTGGCGGACCACGCAGAGACCGTCGCCGGCCTGGATCTGGTGCTGGCAGCGATCGGAGATCGGGCACGCCGGCGTCGCCGGATCGTCTTCGAGGTCCTCGGCGCCGGTGTAGATCGTGCAGCGCTTGAGGTCGTCGCTCCAGCCGCTCGTGCAGCGAGTACAGGACGTCACGCGCATGGTCGCGACACCCTCGTACTCCTGCGGGCACAGAACGGCCAGGCGCTTGGTCACGGCTTCTGGATTTCGGCCACGACCGGGTCGGGCTCGCCGTGCATGGAGCTGGCGGCGCGGAATCCGCGCACGAACGCGTCCTTCTCGGCCTCGCTGGCGTAGGTCTCCTTCCACTCGCCGACGTCGTCCTGGACCGAGATCAGCCAGAGCGTCACCGACGGGTCGAGCGGGACCGCGACGTGGCCCAGCGTGACGCGCTCTCCGCTCGAGAAGTCGGGCACGTTGACCGAGGTCACGGACCGGAGGCGCGTGATGACGACCTGCGGCTTCTTGTCCTTGTGCTTGGCCGGCCGCATGAGGTCCTTGGGGATCTTGTGGACCGCCGAGCAGATGTGGCAGTGGGCGTCGAGCGTTCCGTCGAGAGAGACGTAGTTGTGCTGGGCGTTGCTGCGCGCAATGAAGGCGCGGAGCTCCTCGCGGAACTTCGTGACGTGGTCGCACGGTGGCTCTGACTCGTCGGCCACTGGTTCTGACCGCCGCGCTGCTGGCGCCCCAGCCCTCCTCGCCTCTGCCGTCTCGAGGTCGGATGCAGCGGCGTGACGGATGCGCTGGGCGTCGACGCCCAGTTCGCGGAGCACCGTGCCGGCGACACCCTCGACCTCCTGGATCATGCCGACGAGCAGGTGCTCGCGCCGGACCAGATGGCACCCGAAACTGTCGGCCTCCATGAGGGCGAACCCGAAGACCGTCTCGGAGCGCGGCGTGTAGCAGACGGTGCTCGAGGTCGGACTGGTCGTTCCGTCCTTGATGGCGTTGCGAATCATGCGGTCCACGTCGGCGACGTCCACGCCGAGCTTCATCATGATCGACTTGCCGCCGGCGCTCTGGATGATCGCGAGCAGCAGGTGCTCGGTGCCGACGTACGGGTGACTGAACGAGAGCGCCTGGCGGTGGGCCTCCGCCAAGATCGCGCTCATGTCGGAGAACCTGTCCATGTTCATCGTCCGCTCCTCGTCTTCTTGTCCTCGGCTTCGGCCTTCTCGAGCAGGAACTCGAAGAGGTGACGGCCGTACTCTTCCATACGCTTGCCGTAACCAGACTCGAGGTAGAGCCGCGCTTCTCCGACGGTGTAGGGGTGCCCGTGCTCGTCATGCGGCTTGCCGCACGCACACAAGGCGTGGATCGACTCGTCTTCCCAGATCGTGTATCGGGTGCCACATCCGAAGCACCGGCCGATCACGGGGCGATCATCCGTGCTGGTGGCGACGTGTGCCTCGCAGTTCGGGCAGGCACGGTGCTCGATCTTCTTCTTCGGCTTGCTGCTCGCGCTCACGACGTTTCTCTCCAATCGTCCTCTGGAAAGATCGTTTGTGCCTTCGGCCAGGCCGTCCTCCTCACGTCGCGTACCGAGCCGTGAGGCACACGCGGCACCGCGCCGTGCCGTCGGGCTCGATCAGGTGTCGCTCGACCTTCTTGCACCGCCGGCACTCGAGGTCCTTGTGTGGACGCTTGTCGTGGAGCGGGCACGATCCGCCGCACGGGGCGTCGGAGCCGTGAGCGGTCTCCTGCGCCTTGCCGGGCTTCTCGTCCTCGGCGGCCTTCTTCTTCACGCGCTCCCTGGCCTTGGCGATCAGGTCCCGCGCGTCGTCGTTCGTGATGATCTTCTTGCCGGCGAGCGTGGTCAGGAGCTCGGTCATGAGGGCCTCGTTGTAGCGGTCGCGCTCGAGGGCCTCCTGGGTCGTTCCGCTGAAGACCCTCTTGACCGTTCCGTCCTTGATCGCGGCGTCGAATGCGCCACCCTTGCCGAAGATCCCGTCGAACGCGCCACCCTTGCCGAAGATCGAGTCAAACACGGATTCGCTCATGCCGTTCTCCCTGGGATCTCCGTCTTGCACACCGGACAGATCGACGGGTCGTTCCCGTGCTCGCGGTGACCACACCGGCACCGCCTCGGCTCCTGGACGACCACCGACCCCTTGTCTCTGAGGCACGTCAGGATCGCCTTCGGGTCCGACAAGAGCTCCTTCGTCTCCGGGTCGTAGTGCAGGCAGTTGTTCGCCAGCGCCCGCTTGACTTCGGCGATCAGGAGGTGGGCGTTGGCCTCGACTTCTTCGCTCACGGCTACTCCTTGATCCTCGTGACCTTCCCGAAGGCCATGATCTGCGGGCCGGCCTCGACCACGAGGCGAACGTGATTCGTCTCCTCGTGGTAGGCGAACCCAATGACAGGCAGATCGAGAACGACCTCGAACTGCTCGTCTCCAGGGTTCTTGATCGGCATCGCCATGAACTTGGCGAGCTCGAATACGGCGTCGTCGGGGTACTCGCTCAACGCCTCCTTCACGTCCTTGATCTTCACGACCGCCTCCTCGCGACACAGTCAGCCATGACTACTTCGCCTCCTGCGTGCTCATTGCGAGCTTGAGGGTGTCGGTGCAGATCGAGCGGAACATAGCCTTCGTCGGGTTGACCACGCCGTCGGAGACGCGCCCCTTGACCTCCGGGTGCTGGAACTTCAGGTGCTCGTCGAAGTGCTTCTCGAGGATCGCGAGGACCTCAAGGATCTTCCCGAGGTTGATCGCGTGCATGAGGACGTTCGTCACGTCCCACGCGGTGGCAGGTCCGTAACTGCTGAAGATCCTCCTGGCGCGCCCTGCCTCTGCCTGGCTGGCGATCTTCTTGACGACGTACTGCTCGAACTGTTCGGCCGTGATCTTGAACGGCTCCGCCGGTACCCTGTTCTCCACGACGCCCTCCTAGTCCCAGTACTGCTTGTCGCAGCGCGTGCACTCGAACAACTCGCTCGACTGCTGCCCGGATCGGATCTTCTTCCAGTCATGCGGGTGGCACTCGGCCTGGAGGAGCGCGAGGACCTTCGCCTCAGCGCCGTGGCCGACAGCACGACGGATCAGCCTGGCCATGGCCTCTTCGGTTCCGAGCGCCGTCTTGAGGAGGCGCATGGTCTCGGGGCGGAAACGGAGATCGGCCTTGACTGGCCAGCGCTGCGCGAGCAGATCACCGAGCGTCCCGAGGCTCCTGATCGGCTGCCAGCGCTCTCCAGGTCGACCAGGCTTCATTCCGGCCCAGACCGGCGTCTGCGGCGGCGCGTCGATCAGGTCGGCGTGATCGGCGAGCTCCTGGTCGACGAAGAGAGGGTCGAAGAAGTGCTCGCCCCTGTAGACGTAGATCCCTGTGGGGTCGACGAACCCGCGCACGACGTCGTCGAAGATCCTCGACCAACCGCTGTGGTCGAACCATGTCTTATGGTCTCGCTCGTCGTTCACCGGGGCGAAGTGGAGCTCGCCTTCGATGATCGCCAGCATCCGGCGCTGTCGGTGGAACGCGACGATATTCTCGTTGCTTGCAGCCTGGGTGGTCATGGCTAGATCCCCGGCAGGCCGTAGCGCCTGAGCCTGCTCTTGATCCCCGACTTCTCCTGCTCGACGTTTCGCACGGCGCGCCGGAGTTCGGTGATGGTCTCGACCGGCAGGTGCTTGAGCCCACGAACGGAGTGACCGGTGAGCTTGGTGATCTCACCCTCGAGTTGGCGGGCCTCGTGCTCGCTGATCGGCTCCGGCTTCTTCATGGTCGCGCGAACGGCGGCGACGAGGCAGTCCTCACAGAGCACGACGTCGTCGACCTCGATGTCGTAGAGGCCGTCAGGGCACCTCGAGCACCGCCTGGTCGTGTTGCAGCTACGGAGTTTGATGCGGCTCATGACGTCGCCCCTTCGATCTCTCGCGTGTCCAGTATCCAGACCGGTCCGTCGCCCAGCGTTCCGTCGGAGGTCCAGGCGTAGCCCTCGGGATAGTCGGGTGGCGGGACTGGCTTTAGGCCCTCTTCCTCGCGCAGCACTCGCTCCGCAGCCTCGCGATTCGCGAAGAGTCGCGGGTAGTTGTGGGCGTCTCGCTGCTCCGTGGAGATCACCCAGATCATGGACGCCAGTCTCCGAAGCGACGTCGAATGCTCGTGATCGCAGCCTCAGGGTCCTTCATGATCGACCAACGCAGCGACAGGCTTAGTTGGAGGCGCCCGAAGAAGACGCCGGCGACGAACGTCGTCGCGAGCAGCGCGAAGAGGACGACGGGGTGGATCACTTCAAGACGTCTCGCTTCTTGCGACGCACCATGACGGCCTTGAGGCGCTCCGGTCTCGCCGGCTTCGCGCTCGTCGCCATCTCGTCGTCTAGCCCGGCCGCCCAGCGGAGCGCTGCGACCTGGCCCTTGAGCTCGACCTGGATGAGCGCCAGCGGCGCGTTCACGAACGGGTCCGCCGGCGGGTACTTGTAGCGCTCGTCGGCCTTGATCCTGGCGATCATGGCCTCGATCTCCGGCTTGCTCTTCATGGTCATCCTCACGCGTTTGCAGGACCAGCACGTCGCAGGACCCAAGTCGATCACGCCGCCCTCGACCATGAACGGAGAGTGGAGCGTTCGTCCGCAGAGCGTGTCCCACCACACGGACGTCCCGCAGCGCGGCGCCGAACTTCTGTGCTCTTTGCGGACGGCGTGGACCTTCCAGCGGCGCTCCGTCACTTGGGCCCAGACCTTCTCCCGGATTCGAGCCAGATCGCCACGATCTCCATGGCCTCAGCGACGACCTCGTCGATCTCGACCTCGTTGCTGTCGTCGTTGTCGTCGAGGTCGAGCGTCTCCACCCACGCCTTCGAACTGCCACCCCTGAGCGAGTCGATGAGCGAGTCGGAGATCTTCATGGCGATCTCGGTTCGCGTCATCATGCCTTCGCGGCCTTCTCGAGCTTCGCCAGCCTGTCCGCGATAGTCATTACGCCTTCACCGCCTTGGCGTTGGCCTTCCGCTGCGCGTCCAGGATCGCGCGCTTCTCTGTCTCGAGCTTCTTCTCGTCGATGTCGAAGTACTCGGCGATCAGTCTCTCGGTACTTGCGCCGGTCGGCGCCCAGATGTTGTCGACGTGCGCGTTCTCGCGGCGCTCGCACAGGAAGATCGGACCGCCAGGCCTGTCGTTCCCGAGCCACTCGAGGAAGTCGCCGATCACCTGGCTCTGATCCTTGACGGCCTCGAGCTTCGCGTGCTCTGGATAGGTCGGCTCGGTCGTGTTCTTGCCGACGAAGGCGCCGTGCTTCGCCTGCCACCTCGCCCGCCGCTCGTCGCTCGAGTAATCGACCGGCTTGAGGCCGTTCAGGATGAACCGCTTCACGTCGCTGGTCGTCACCGTCTCGAAGCAGTGGAACTTCTCGCGCGGCGTCGAGGTCTGCTTGCCGTCCGAGTCGCGGACCACCACGGAGTTCGCCGTGATCTCGAACGTCCACTCTTGTCCGTTGACGGTCATGCGGGCCATGCTCAGGACCTCCAGTAGCTCTCGAACTCGGGGTCGCCCACCACAGCCGCCTTGACGACCTTCACGACGTGGTGATGCGCAGACGCGCCGCCATCATCCTTGAGGAGCGGAATGTAGCCAGGCTGTGCCAGCCTGTTGATGGCCGTGTCGACCCGCTTGTCCTTCGTGCGCCTCGCCTGGAGCTCCGTCACGATCGCCACGACCTGGCTTTGACCGCAGTAGTTCCAGGTGTCTGGGTGGCTCTGGTCCTTCACGTCCTCGAAGATCCTGACGAGGTCCTCGTCCGTGACGGCCGCTTTCAGGGCGCGCGCCGTCGAGATCGCGGTGCGAAGCCGCGTCAGTTCGACGCGTAGTTCCTTCGCGAGGACCGGGAGATCATGCCCGAGCTGGACGAACGAGTCGGACTCATGCGCGTAGATGCCTGCGAACTCATTCGCCGGGTCGATCTCACGGAGGTTGTCCATGCGATCCACGAGCTTGATCGCTCGGACGCATGTTGGCTCCAGCATGAGCCTCTTGAACTCGGCGGCCTTCCTGTCGGATCGCTTCATGTTCGGGTGGGCCTTGGACGTGAAGCGGTTCGTGAGGCTCTGGACGTCGCGAGCAACGCGCCACCCGAAGCGCTCCGCGATCTTCTCGTGCGTGACCTTCGTGTCCTCGAGCGTGTCGTGGAGCCAGGCCGTGACCACGAGGTCCTCGTCGGCATCGAGGCCGTACTCCTCGACCGTGAACAGACTCACGCGAGCCGCGACACGACCGAGGTGCCGCTCGTAGGGGTCACCGGTGACGTCCCGCTTCTGGCCCTTGTGGGCGGCGGCCGTGAAGCGCGCAGCCTCGAGGATCTTGTTTCCGGTCATCACTTGGCAATCCAGGTCTTGTCGCACGTCGCGCAGACGACGCCGCGCTCGTTCTTGTCCACTGGGTGGTGCTTCGCTGACTCGAGCGTCAGCGCAAGGTCTTGCTTTGCGCGGCCGCACAGCGAGAGGTTCTCGTCGTCGAGTCGACGGATGTGGACGCGACGGACGCGCTTCTTGCGCTTCACGGGAGCACCTCGAGGACACCGTAGTCCTCGTGCTTGAGCAGCGGGCCGTTGGGCGCGTCCACGAGCCGCAGAACAGGCCAGCCGTAGCTGACCTTGTCCGTGACCTCGGCGATCTTGTCGTTGAGGTATCCGGTCATCCAGATCCTCACCTTCTGGCCGGGCTTCAGCGTCTTCGGGTCGATCATGACTATTGCCTCCCGGCCAGCTTCTTGGACTTGTCGTAGAGCCTGCGGATCACGGCGGCGTGCTTCGCGTCCTCGCGGTCGTTGATCTCGCCGAGGCTCGCGCGCAAGACGACGTCGCCGGCTGGATCACTCCGTCGATCCTTGCCCCTCCACTCGCCGAGGCTCTCGAAGTGGCGGACGGCCTCCTCGGCGGCCTTCCAGTCGAAGTCGTCGTCCGGCTTCTTGACCAGCTCGACGCTGTTCAGGTCGACGGTGCAGTAGGTGTAGGCGGGCCACCCCTCGTGATCCTCGTCCTTCGACATACCGAGCGGCCGCAGGCTGACGAGCGTCGTCTCGCCATCCATGGTCGGAAGGTGGAGCTGGTGGATCGTCCAGGTCCCAGACCCGTGCGGCCGACGCCCGCGCCACTTCGCGACGCACTTGACTTCATCGCCAGGCTTCATGTCGGTCTCTTCCATGGCCAAGACTATACCTCCCGGTGGAAGGCTCCTCAAGTATCCTATCGCTCTGCGTCGACGACCTTCTGGAAGTGCTTCGCGAGGTCCTGCGTGAACTTTAGGTCGCAGACCCGCTCGTCGATCGCCTTCATGAACTTCAGGAGCTTCTTGTGGTCGAGCTCGGTCACAAGGGCCTCGACCAAGTCATCCGGATCGACGGTCACGACTGCACGCATGGTGTCCTATCCGATCTTCAGGAGCCGGATCTCGCGCGGGCTCACCACGTAGAGCCCCTGCGGCCCGAAGAAGAGGTGGCAGCCCGCGTTGACGAAGGGCTCGGTGTCCGGGAACTCCTTCGTGACGACGATCCGGCCGTCGATACCAGAGGCGTCCACCTCGAGCCTGACGATCCCGTCGTCGGTCGCCGCGAAGAGCCACGCGCCGGCAGCCGTCTTGCCGCGCAGCGCACCAAGCCAGGAACCGTCGCCGGCGGTAGCCTCGGCTTTCGCCAGCACTTCGCCCGTAGACTTGATGCAGACCATCTGGTTCTTGATGACCCCGCCCTCTTGGGCGGACGTCGTGAGCCAGGCGCGGTCCTTCCCAAAGCAGCATGTCGCGTCGATGAGCTGCCCGCGCACCGGCGGGATCTTGACCGAGTCGTTGAGACCTGGGGCGTCGGTCCTGAACGTGAACGCGACGCAGAGCTTCGCGGCCCGGTAGAAGCCGATCCCGAAGCTCGGCCCGACCCAGAACATGGTCTGGTCCTCGAGGACTTGGCCGATCTCCTCGGTGTCGTGCCCCAGCGTCGCCTTCCGCGCGTCGCGGACGAGGTGGCCGTTGTGGACCCAGAAGCGCGCCTGCTCGTTGGCGTCGAACATGGGGATCTGCTGGTACTCGTCCACGGAGAACTCGCGCTGGGTCCGAGTCGGATGCAGGTCGACGACCTTCGATCCGCGGCCGACGAGCGTGTGCTCGCCGCAGATCCTGAAGCGCATGAGCGGGTCGACGACTCCCTTTGTGACGACACGCCCGAGCGACGAGTTGGCGACCTCGCGACGGAACTCGCCGTTCTCGTGCCAGAGGTAGCGGAGCTGGCCGCCCTGGACCGTCGCGAAGAGGATCCGGCCCGTCGTCTTGAAGAAGGTGGTCGAGGTCACGGTCCCCCTGATGACGGTCGTTTCCTTCACTGCGCCAGGCGCCGGCTTCGCGCATACCGGGCACGCGCGGCGCGCGAACTCGAGGCCGCACCCAGAGCACGTCGTCCAGCGCATCTCGAGGAGGTTCGCCGGGAACTCACGACGGAGGTCCTTCCGGAAGACCTTGTGGAAGTGCTCGAGGAGGTCATCCGGCAGGACATCAGGACTCGTCGCCGGCTTCGGGTAGCGGACCTCAGGGTCGAAGACCGTGATCCGGTGGAGCGGTCGCGCGTCGTGCGGGATCTTCTTGCTCAGGTCCTTCGGCTTGTGGACGCCGCCGTAGGGACTCACGAACAGGAGGCACTGGAACAGCATCACGTTGAACGCATACCAGTCCGACGCCTCGTTGTGCGGCTTCACGAGGTTCGGGCTCGAGCCCTTCGGGTCGCAGAGCAACGGGTCGACGAAGCGCGCCGTGAAGACCTGACAGAACCACTTCCCGAACTGCATGGAGTCGGCGTCGATCACCCAGGCCTCCTCGTCCTTCACGAGGATGTTCAGGTCGTTGAAGTCGCCGATCACGACCTTCGCCCTGTGAACGCCGCCGACCGTGCCGTGGAGGTCGCGGAAGATCCTGGTGACCACGTCGTTTCCGACGCCGGCAGAGCGGAAGCTCCGCTCGGTGTACTGGAGCAGGACCTTCGAGCCCCTGAGGAACGGCATGGTGTAGCCGAGGACCTCCGTGCCGGCCTTGTTCGTGATGACATCGACGGGTGCCACGACGCGCGAGGGGAGTCCGCGAGGGAACGCCCGGAGCTTGGTCTGGTGCTGGGCAATCCTGTTCTCGGCCGCCTTCTGCTGGTCCGGCATGCCCTCGAAGTCGGGGTGATCCGGCTGCTTGTAGAGCTTCGCGACCTGGCCGTTGCCGAGGTCGTAGACGTCGGCCTCGCCGCCCTTGCCGATCGACTTGGCGGCGGAGACTCGGTGGAGCTTGCCGGCGATGTAGATGTCCATGGGCTACCTCTGATCTTCTGCCGCAGCCAGCACGATAGTCGGGTCCAGCGACACGCCCTCGTAGATCGCGGCCCTCGCCATGTCGACGATCTTCTGTGCGGTGTCCGCGAAGACGATCTCCTTGACGACCTTCGTGACGACTCGCTCGACGACCACGGGTTGGACGGCCCACCTGCACGGCGTCTGGTGTTGGATCACACAGCCGCTCGCTCCGTTGAAGGCGTGGGTGACGCCGTCTTCGCTCATGAAGAAGTCGGCGATCGGTGCATTCACTTGCCTAGCCGACCCAGACGCCGACAATGACTGCCAGGAGCGCGAAGCCAGCGATTGTGAGGCTCGCCGCGAGGAGCTCTGCCGGACGGAATCCATCCGACTTTCGCTCGTTCGTGAGGCGCAGGCAGGTCGCGCAGCTCGCGCAGGCGCCCCAGCACCTCCCACAGCAGACGTGGCTGGCCTTCACGCTTCTCCTCTCGGTCATGTTCGTCACCGACGGCGCGGCCACTTGCCGTGCTGTTTGTAGTAGTCGCGCTCCTCGTCCACGGTCAGCACATCCCTTCATGGTGCGTTCCGCAGGAGCCGCAGTGGCTGCTGGACGGCGGCTCGGTGCAGCCGTCCTTGCCGCAGACCGGCATGTCCTTGTCGGTCTGCCGGACGAACCGTGCGGCCTCCTCCGGCGTATCGCACTCGACCACGGTGCCGTTCGGCAGCTTGACCTTGATTGTCATGAGTTCTCCGCTACTGCTCGACTGAGCAATGAGGACACGACGCCTGGTCTGGACACGCGGGGTTCTGCGGGCTCGCTGGCGCGAGAATGACGTGTCCGCACGCCAGCACGAACCAGTGACGACGCGCGGAGTCGATCAGCGTCCAGCGGATGGTCACCGCCTCGCCCCACACCCCGAGCAGAACTGCGCGTCGCCCGTGAACTGCTTGCCGCAGCCCGAGCAGAACGCGCCGCGCTGCTGACTCGCCGCCGGCGTCGTGGTCGTGGTGTTCGCCGGCGGAGGCGTGGGGGCCGGCGTCGGCGCAGCCGCGTCCTTCCGTGCCAGCGTGACGTAGTAGCGCACCGGCCACGCGTAGACCGGCGTGTTGTAGGTCTGCGTGTTCTGTGCCCCATAGATCTGAGTATTCGTGCTCACCCCGTTCCCGACGCCGTAGGAGCTCGAAGAACCGTTCACGTTCGTCTGCGTCTGCTGCTGGCTGATGCTCCCGGCGTACTTCTGCGAGATCATGTACTGCCACGGATGGCAGTCGGGGTGGTCGAGCTTGAGCATGTAGGACGTCTTGTTGTCGTCGAGCTCGACGTCGCACGGCGAGACGCCGACGAGGCGGTTGTCGAGGTAGACCTGGGCACCCGACACGCTCGAGTCGATCCGGCAGGTCGTGGTGCAGCCCGCGAGGGCGAGCAACAGAAGGCTCATGGCTAGACGAGTCACGGGACACCTCTCCTTGGGTTCTACCGACGCTTCGCCACGCGACCCCAGTCCCTGTCACTGATCGGCCAGACGTGGTCGGAGTTACTTACGCCGGCCTTGGCTTCGGCCGGGGTGATCTTGTTCGGCCAGACGGCAGCCCAGATCCTGTGGCGACACGGCTCGTCGTCGCACTCGTGCATGACCGGAACGACGCGTCTGAGCACGGCCTCGTGGGACTGGTTGTCGAAGTCGATCACGCGGATCTCGTCGCCCTCGGCGTAGCGCTGTCCGTCTACCTTCGGGAAGTAGCCGCGGATCTTCTCGACGATCTCGGTCGTGGAGACGAGCCCAGGCTCGTCGGGGACGATCACGAGGTTCGCGCCGTGCGCCAGGCCGAGGATGTCCTTCCTGTCAGCCCAACCGTCGTGCTTGAACAGCGAGTTGACTCGGAAGGCCTTGGCCATGGCGTCGAGGTCGTCGATCTCGCGGAGGAGGAAGGCGCTATCGACCCACGCGAGAGACTGAATGAGCTGGAGTCGCTGGAGCTCCGGCGTGAACGGTCGCTCCGACCCCTTGGCTGCGCGCACGAGGGCGTCGCAGTCGACGCCGACGATCAGTTTGTCGCAGAGCTTCCGGCATCGCTCGAGGTAGGAGAGGTGTCCGACATGGATCAGGTCGAAGACACCGGACGTCAGGCCGATCTTCATGGGCTGTCTTCTCGCGGGTCGAGGTGGTGCCTCCGGCAGTCCTCGGCCGCACGCCTGAGCGCCAGAAGTTCCTTGTCGTCACTCGCCGACGTGATCGCGTTGGTGCCCCAGCCTGCACCGACCATGTGTGTGACGTCGAGCATGGCTCCTGGCTTCGGCGTCGGGATCTGAGTCGGCAGCGAGCAGATGCGGAGCGCTGTCCATCCCTCCTCGGCGTGGAAGTAGACGACGCCGCGAGCGTGGTCGATTTCCAGGACTCCGCGGATCTCGGTTGTCCGAGGCATTACGCGTCCTCGAACGCGCAGGCGTTCGAGCAGTAGACCGCGACCTGCGCTGGTGGGATCGTGTTCGTGCAGTTGTCGCGGAAGCACCGGCGACCTTGCGGGTGACCAGCCGGGAGCCACCCCTTGTCTTCACACGTCGAACAACCATGGCCGCCGCACTCGTGGCACTGGACGGCGTCGGCGGGGCAGGCCTTGTTCTTCGGAATGTTCACGTCTCCGCGACCTTCTTGGCCGCGAGCCTGGCGTTGATCCTGGCCTCGGCAGCGTCCATGACCGCCTCGCCTTTCCTCCAGGACTCGATCCGCTCCGTGACTTCGTCGGCAGCCGCGTCCACGGCCTCGAGCGCGTCGATCGCCTCACAGAGCGAGAGTCGGAGCTCGTCGACCGTCAGGTCGCCGACGAGCTTTTCCTTGCCGTCGATGCTGACCTGATACTCGCTCCAGTTGAGCTTCATGGCTCGCTCCTCGACGCGTGGTGACCAAGACCGTGCTCATGGAGCGTCTGGTCGCGGAAGCGCTTGCGGTCGGCCTCCAGCTTCGCTTCGGCCGCGCACTTCACACCACGCTCGTGCAGCCACGACAGGAGGCGATCCGTAGCCTCATCCCCGAACTCGTTGCGCGCGTGCTGGTCGAAGCGTGCCGACGTCCAGCTTCCGACGCGATTCAGGAGCCACTCCAGCGCCTTCTGTGGAGCAATCAGACCGTCGATTCCGTCTTCGTGAAGCATCGGGTCCAGCTTCTTCTGGAGCCGGTCGATCTTGACGACGTGGCTCGCGCTCTTGAGCGCAAGTTCGACCGGCATGGCGCCCTCGGCCCCACGCATGCGCATGATCGACTTGGCCTCGTCCAGCGTGTAGCGACCGGCGTTCTCGATGAGGATCGTGTATCCTGAGCGGTTCGGTCCCCACCAGAGGTAGACGGGGCCGGCCGAGCAGCGACCTTCCTCGGTCGTCGTGTAGACGAGGTAGTTCTTCTTGTCGGTCCTCTCGGTGGCGCTCATGCGTCTTTCGACTCCCCGCCGATGATCGTGACCTTGCCCTGCGCAGGCGACAGATCGGGTGAGGACGTCATCTTGGCCGAGTGGCTCACGTCGATCGTCCACGACTTCATGGGTTCGATGATCGAGCGCGCGATACGACTCAGTCGACCGAACGCCGGCGGCGGCATGTGGAAGCCGAACTCGACGAACCGCTTGGCGACGTCTTCCATCGAGACGCCAGGTGCGAACTCGCCGTCGACCACCGTCACGAGCTGGGCCACGTCCGAGACGTTCGTGTAGCACACGCCGGCGTTGGTGCGCTCCGACCAGATGGTCGTCATGGCGTCCTCCTGACGACGACCAACGACGTGTCGTCCTTGAGCAGACCGTGCTCGCGCTTCACCGTCTGCGCCTTCCAGTCGTAGACCTCGCTCGTGCGGTTCGCGAGGACCAGGAAGCGCCTGAGCGCGTCGGGATTCGCGAAGAGCTTGTCGTCCTCCCAGAGCCGACTCACGAGGCCGACCTTCTCGGGCTTGCCAGGGAACCTCGCCTCCGGGTCCGCCAGGAGACCCTCGAGCCCGTCCGAGGCGACGACCAGACTCGTGAGCTCTGGCGTCGGGATCACGGCCTTCGCCTCGAGCCCTCCGCGACCCTGGCCGACGAGGTGGTATCCGAGGTAGGGCGGCGCGTTCGTGCCGTCCGTGAGACCCAGTTTGAGGTCGAGGCCGTTCAGGATCGCGACGCCGTCACCACACCCGAAGACGAACGTGAACTTCGACGAGACCGCCGCCCCGACGACCGTGAACAGGAAGTAGTCCTGGACCGTGGCCGTCAGCCGCTCGCCCATGGCGTTGGCTAGCACGCGGAGTTGGGCCATGACGTTGTCCTGGGCGCGCCTGAGGACGTGATTGACGGCCGCGATCATGACCGCAGGCGAGTCGGCGGTGGCCAGCAGGTCTGCGTGATCTCCGACCAAGTTCCCGACTTCGGCGGCGACGAGACGCGCCCCGATCTTGGCGCCGACCTCGGAGTGCGCGCCGCTGCCACAGCCGTCGCACACGACGGCGAGGATGATCCCGCTGTCCTGGGCGACCCACACGGCGTCCTGGTTGTTCTTGCCCGGACCGACGTGGTCGCGACCGAGAACCGAAGCGCTGGCGATCTGGAAGCTCATGGTTGCTCCGACATCAGTTCGACTTGGGCCTTCGTCGGCGCCTCGAGAAGGAGTTCGATCTTGACGCCGGAGCCAGAAATGAGCTTCTCGAAGACGGCGTACTCCTCGGCGGTCCCCGTGAACGTGGCGCCAGTCTCCACGCCGTCCTTCGGAATGGCGTCGAGCACGCGCTCGGCAGCGTCGTGCCAGAGCACTTGGAACGCCGCGACTGCCTTGGCTCGGTCGAGCTTGGACCTGTCGCGGATCGCGAGTCCGACGCAGCCGCCGAAGGTGATCGTGCCCTTGGCGCGCGCCTTGATCTCGTAGACCTCTGGGAGATGGAACCGACGTCCGTCGTCGGTGTGCACGCGGTGGTAGTTGGCGTGCGGAGGGTGCTCGTGGTACACGACAGCGCCCTCGAACCACGGACGGTCATCCGAATCATGCCCCCAGAGCGGAGTTCGTTCCCTCCAGCGCACGCGAGTTCCGGCGTGGAGCCCGAGGTCGCCGCTCTCGTGCTCATCACGCTTCTGCTGGGCACAGTCGCACTTCTTTGCGTCGCAGAGCTCCTGGCGCGCGGCTGATGTCGTCTGGCGCTCGTGCATGTCCTTGATGACCGCGTCGAGTGTGACGTAGCGCGCGACCGTCTCAGGAGACAGAAAGACGACCGGGTTCTTCGTCTCGATCGAGGACCACTCCTTCGTTCCGAACGAGGTGTCACCCGATCCGGCGGGGCGGTAGGCGAAGACGTGGTCGCGGTCGCCCCGCGACTCGATCGCCTGGGCCTCGGTCATGTAGTCAGAGGCCGGCGTGCTGGCCCAGCATTCGTCGCAGAGCGAGCAGTTCGGCTGGTTGTCGCCGGCCTTGATCCTGTGGTCCGGCGAGAGGATCTTCCCGTCGACGACGGAGAGCCGGTAGACCATGGCGAAGCCGCCCTTGACTTCGTGGCCACCCTTACGACCTCCGCAGTAGAGCGTCATGGCTTGACCTCCTCGAACCCGTACTTCGCAGCCAGCTCGTTCAGTTCGCTCGCCTTGAACCCGTGCAGCGCGATGTAGTGGCGCGGCACCTTGAACGTCCTGCCGCCCATGATCGCGACCGTGACGACTGGACCCTTCTCCGCGATCACGGCCTCGACGTGAGCCCTGCTCGAGGCGCTTGAGTAGTGGAGCGGGAGACCGCAAGGGCACAGCACGGGCTTCGGCGCATGGGTCGGGAGCACGTACAGATGCTTCGTGCACGGCCACGATCCACCGCAAGCGACGCACATGAACTCCGGCTGGTCCATGAAGCCGGCGTCGTAGGTCGACGCACTCACGGCGCGATCCCCGCACAGTATGGCGCCGGCACGCCACGCTTCGACTTCGGGAGCGGCTCGCCCTCCTCGTAGCCGTACTCGGTCTCACCGTTCTCGTCTTCCTCGCCCTTCCTCTCTTTGACCCACTCGAGGTACTCGTCTGTTGGCGTTGCGTCATCGATCGGTGCCAGCGCGATCGCCTCCGGCGCCCCGAGAAGGATCCTGGCGACCCTGTCGAGCATCCACAGCTTGTGCTGCCCGAGTGCGTGGAGCCTCATGCAGACCGCGTGGTGCTCGTCCTTGCTCTTGGTGTACAGCTCCGGCTGCTCGTGGACGCCGTGGGCGGCGATGAACTCGAGTGCCGCCAGCTCCGCGAGAGATGTGAACGCGAACTCGCGCAGCGCGTGCGCCTTCTCTGCTCCTGGCGTCTGGCTGGCGACCCACGCCACGTACTTGGCTGACGGCTCATCAGCCGTGTCGTGCCTGAACTCGATCTGCTTGGCGGCGCCGAGGTCCCATGACGCCTTCTTCACGATCACGGGCGTCCCGCACAGGATGCGCGCCACCTGGTCGAGCACCCACGTCTTGTGGTGATCGCCGTCGATCTGGCCGTAGCGGAAGATGTACTCGAGCGCCCACTGCGTTGGCGTGAATCCCTCGTAGTCGGTTCCGGCGAGGTCGGTGACGAGCTCTTCGCCGAGGTAGTCGTTACTCACTGAGGCCTCCACTGGGCCATCTGGGGCGTGCGCGCCACTGGACCATCTGAGACGGGAGTCGGTCACCATGACCTGGGGTCGTCGTGATGTAGAAGTAGCCGTCGTGGTGCGGACAGCAGCGGATCGTTTCATTCGGTCCGCCGCCGATGACGTGACGGGTCGTTGTCTGTGGTTGCTTTCCGCAGACAGCGCACGTCGGAATCACCTCGTCGGTCACACGAAGCTCCACTTCCTTCGCTTCGGGCCGGTGAAGACCACCGACCACCACGTCCCCTTGGTATTGTGCGCGAACTCGGCACGGCGGAAGAGCAGCGAGCCTGGCCCGCGCCACGTCGTCTCTCCGTCCGGCGTGCGCTCGTGGTAGCCGCCGCGCAGCACGAGCGCGAGGAAGTCCCACGGGTGGTCGTGACACTTCGGGTGCCACGTCTCTGCGATCGCGCGGTGGACGAAGACCGAGAACAGCGAGGTCTCGATCAAGACGAAGCGCGTGAACGTCTCGCCGATCTCGGACCAGCCCATCTCCTTCTTCTTGAGCAGGACCATGTCAGGCCGCGAGCGCCTTCTTGCGAGCTGCGTCTACCGCCCGACGCACCAGACCCCAGTTGTGGCCCTCGAGCTCGGCCAGGATCGCCTTGGTCTTGGCGACCAGCGGTGGCGGCGTGGGCGAGGACGGCGCGGTGGCGGAGCCGCCGAGTCCTCCCTGTATGGCGATGAAGCCGCCGATGCCGCATCCGTTGTCACCGTCGCGCGCGTCCCAGCGCGGCAGGTCGACCAGGTCGATCATCATGCGCAGAAGGAGCGTTATCTGGCCGGCGTTGCCGCCGCCAGAGAAGGCGCCTCGACCGAGCGTGAACACGCCCACCTGCCCGAGCGCGCCGTCGAGGCCTTGCTCGATGACGTCGAACAGAGCCTCTGGCGACAGGAAGAACGACCTCGCGAGCGCATCCTCTCGCGACATGCCGGCCCTCCGCATCTTGATCCAGCGGTTGAGGCGCAGCACGTTCCAGTGCGCCGAGACTCGCCGGCGAAGCCTGATCTTGTCCCTGATCCAGCGAAGCATGATCTACCTCTTGTTCTGTTCGTCCTGGCGCGGCGGGTCCCGAGGAGGGGATTCGGGACCCGCCGCGCCGGCCTCTTGTGCTACTACCCCTGATCGACAGTCCCGGGCGGCGGCAGGACGTGGACGGCCACCGACTTGACGTCCTCGTTCTTCATGTAGCTGGCGGCGAAGACCCACGGGTCCTGGCCATCCGGCACGTCGACGAACTGCGAGCGCGAGGACTTGTCCTCCGCCTTCCTGACGACCTCGACCTTTGCCACGAACACTCCTTCTTCCTACGGGTTGATTGTTCCTTGCTTGCGCGCGTAGCCCATGAAGCGGATGACCTTCCCGATCTTCGTGGCGACGCGGTCGTCGTGATCGCTGGCGCGCGACAGGACGCCACGCTGACGGAGCATCTCGATCACGCCCTCGAGGTCGGCGATCTCCTCCTCGATCCGTTGGGCGTTGTTGAGCTCCTGGCCGGGCTGGATCTCGGAGAGACCGAACCGGAGCGCCTTGCTCACGCGCTGGCCGATCTCGTCGCACTCTTCGGAGAGGCAGACCAGGAGGTGTTCGGTCTCGGTCATGGCCTAGCCGTGCCTGACGCTGCCGCCGGCGGACACCTTGCCGGAGACCTTGCCGCACTTCACGCTGCCGCCAGCGTTCGCGTCGCCACCGACGTCTCCGCAGGTGACGCTGCCGCCGGCGTCTACGTTGCCACCGACGTTCTCGCAGGTGACGCTGCCGCCGGCGTGCACGAAGCCGCGAATCTCCTGAGCTTCCACGTTGCCGTCTGCGCGAAGCTCCTGGAGGACGCCCTCGACCTTCACGTCGAGGACGCGGACGCCGGAGAGGTCGCCGGCATCGGCAGGCTTGCCGTCGACGTAGACCTTGCCGTTGCGCACCTCGACGCTGCTGCCCGTGTAGGTGCGGCCGTTGACCGTGATCCGTGAAGTCATGGACCCTCCTCGAACCTGATCTCGAGCCTGCGGAACGCCTCCCACAGCGGCTCGTGTGGCTCGCGTGGGATGTAGACGTCGAAGACGCCGTCGTCTTCTGATCTGGCCACGCCCTTGACGTTGCGGAAGAGGGCGAAGGCGTTGGCGAGCTCGGCGCCGGATGCCTTGTCGACACCGTCCTCGAGCACGACCAGGATCACCTTCGCCCTCTCCGCCACGGGCTAGCCCCCGAACCCGCCGAGGGCCGCCTTGCTGAAGCTCTGGGCGCTCTGCGAGGCGCGGAGCGCGCTCTGCGAGACGACCGCGAACGCCTTGCGGATCGACTTCGGGTCGTTCGTCGGCGTGAGGATCCACTCCTTGCGGATGCCCATGTCCGCGAAGACCTGCTCGAAGTTGGTCGAACCGTCGGCGATGCCCATGCCACAGATGATGTGCTTCTCGGACTTGAGCATGTCGTCGACGAGCGCCTTGACGTGCGCCACCGACGCACGCGACCCCGTGTCCGCGCCGTCCGTGACGATCGCCGTGACGGACCGGACGCTCACGCCGTTGTCCTCGAAGTCCTGGGTCTTCGCGACGACCGAGCCGAGCGTGACGATCACCTGGTCGTAGAGCGGCGTGCCACCGTCGGGGTTGTAGTTGCCGGCCTCCATCTTCACCGCGTCCTTGAGGGCGCAGTACGGGTAGAGCACGCCGTGGTTGAGGTAGCGGGTGTGGCAGAGGATGCCGTCCTTCTGCTTCGACCCGTCGAGCGCGCCGAGGATGCCGTTGTGGCCCTCGCGGACCGCCTCGGTGTTGCCCTGGACGAAGCGGATCGAGCCCGAGTCGTCGATCACGAGCGTGACGAGCGTGACCTCGCTCGCCTCGACGTCGCCCACGTCGACGCCCAGGCCGCGCTGGATCTGCGCGCCGTGGTCGACGACGTTGAGGGCCTGGAGGGACTTCTGGGACAGGTCGCCGGCCTCGCCGGCGGCCTTGAAGAGCGCGTTGACGTTCTGGCTGGACACGTTCTGGGACATGGTGGATCTCCTGGGTTCGTGGTCGCGGCCCGCGCCGAAGTGACAGCGGGATGGTGTGAGAGGGAAGGGCGCCCGACCGGCCGCTTTGGCTTGGCGGTCCGCCGGAGGATTCCGCCTAGCTGCTCCGGGCGCCCTTCCGTGTTCTAGATCTTGAGGCCCGGCCAGGACTCGATCGGGTCGGTCGACTTCACGAGGTTCATGCCCTCGTGCGCGAAGTGGGCGAACGCGTCGTCGGCCTGCTGGGTCCAGTCGACGAAGAAGCCGCCCTTGCCGTCCGGGACCGTCACGGCGCTCGTGGTGTCGGTCATGATGTAGACCTTCTTCGCGAGCTCGGGGTCCTGGTTCTTGATCGCCGTGAGGAGGTCGTCGATCGAACTCTTCACGCAGTGCGAGGCGGCCTGCCCCGCGATCACCACCGCGTCGTTCGCCAGCAGCTTCTTGATGAACTCGACGTTGCGCTGCGCGATCGAGCGACCGTCGTGCGAGGTGAGGACCTCGGGCGAGAGGACCGAGTAGTTCTCGGTCAGCGGGTTGCCGCCCTTGACCTCGACCACGTTCTCGGCGCCGCGGACGAACGAGTGGAAGACTCGCGCCTCGTGGACCAGGCCGTTCAGCGCGTGACCGTGGCTGCCGAGGATGCAGTGGAACGGCCAGATCGTGAGCTGGTACTTCCCGGTCGCCTCGAGCGCCTTCGTGTAGTGCTCGACGTACTGCTTGAGCCAGGCGAAGTTGCCCTGCGAGACGAAGCGCGCGGCTGCCGGGTTCGGCGCGACCTCGCCCTTGCGGATCATGTCCGTCGTGATCGTCGTGAACGGCGCCGGCGCCGAGCCGTCCGCCATGCGCCAGAACGACGGGAAGAAGATCTGGTAGGGGAAGTGCGTGTCCATGGTCGCCGTGATCCCCGTGACCACGCCCATGTTCCGGTAGAGCCAGTCGACGAGACGCTTGTTGTCGTCGATCGCACCGGTGCCCGAGCGTCCGGCGACGTAGAGCGAGCCCTTCGGGTTGCAGAAGTCGTTCTGCGCGTCGATGACGAGGACCTCGATCTTGACCTTGTCGCTGCCGCAGGGCTTGATCGCGTGCGCCTTGCGCCAGGCCTCGGCCGAGGCGAACAGCGCCGCCTGGTCGGGGATGAAGAGGTGGTCGGCCGCGTTCTGCGGCTTCACGAACGACGGGACGGGCAGGGGCTTGGTCTTCATGGTCGCGGTCATCGCTTGGCGTTCTCCTTGTCGAGCTTCTTGGCCTGGATGGCCATGAGTGCTGGAAGTGCGTCGTTGAGGTCGGGGAGGCTGTCGAGCGCCAGCTTCGCCCCCGTGGCGTCGAGTTCGAGCGTTCCGTCGCTCTTGATCTCGGCGCCGAGGTCAAGAGCGAGCCTGGCTGCTTCCTTCGTGAGGATCTGGACCGTCCAGTTGGCCTTGAGGGTCTGACCCTTGAGCAAAGCCTGCTTCTGGGCCTCGCGCGTGACCAGGAACTTGACCTGTCCGAGGATCGGGCGTTCGTCGGGCGTCACTCGTCGTCTCCGTCGTCGTCCGACGACGACCCCTCATAGACGTGGCCGACAGCGTCGACCTCGCCGCCTCCTCCACGACCGGAGTAGGACGGCCCACCACGCGTGGTCCTCGGCCTTTGGTTGGCGGCCCAGATCTTGTTGAGTTCGTCGTAGACGTGGTATCCGGCGTACTTCGCGGAGTCGAACCGCGCTTGCTCCTTGCCGGTCACGTCCACGACGAAGCTGCTGTCGCTCTCCTTGACGGCGATCATCGTGACGCCGCCCATGACGACCTCGATCCGGTCCTCGTCGACCTTGATGGTCGCGTTGCCGTGGTTCGCCTGGATGCTGTTGACCAGATCGCGCCAGACACTCATCGGCGAGCCTCCATGGCCGTCAACTCGGCTGCGAGTGACGCCCGCTTGAGCTCGAGCTGGCGCGTCTCCTCGTTCAGGCGGTCGAACTCCTTGCGCTCGCCGTCGCCGAACGAGAACGTGGGCTTCTCTCGCTTCTCGAGGCGGTCGAGCGCCTCCTTCGTGGCCGCGATCTGCGAGTCGACGGCGGCGACCTCTGCGCGCTTGGCGGCCAGCGCGATCGCGCGTTCGTCTCTGACAGCCTCGGGGTCCATTGGCGCGTCCGACGCGTGCATGAGCTTGTCGGCGCTCTCGTCGATCGTCTTCTTGGAGACGCGCCAGACTGCCAGACCCACGAGGCCGATCAGGGCCGCGAGCAGGGCGCGTCCCACGAACTTCGCAGCGCGCTCTGGGCGCGGCGGCATGGGGACGCCAGGGATCTCTGTGTCCTCGTCGCTCATGGCCTCTTCGTCTCCCACACCCAGATCACGCGGTCCTCGGGCTTTCCTCGTCCGAACAGGAAGTCAGGGCGGAACTCCTCGTGCGGGCGCGCCACGATGCGCTTCTGGCTGTGGCTCGTGGTCGCGCCGACGTGAATGAAGGTCTCGATCCCGCTGTCGAGCAGCGCCTCCTCGTCGACGCCGTACATGTTCCCGCCGCGCTCGTGCTCCTCTGCGTGGTAGAGGTGCGTGACCCAGCAGGCGACCACGACCTGCGGCTTGTACTTGGCCACGGCGTCGAGCGCGCCGAGGCCTTCGACGTCGCGCCTGTACTTGACCGTGGGCTGTCCGCCCATGGCGTAGTAGGCGCGGACGTCGGGCCACTCCTGGCAGCGGTTGTCGGTGATCGGAATGCCGAGGGCGCGCCCGACCACGCCGTTGCCGCCGCCGATCTCGATAGCCTTGCGGCCGCCGATCTTCTCCTTGAGCCACGCGATCAGCTCCTGCGACGGCAGGAGGTAGACGGCGTTCTTGTGACACCAGAGCTTCATGGCGTCGGACGGGATCTTCCGAAGGTCCGCAGACGGGAGCACTCGGACCAGGCCCCGCTCGTCGAGCAGGGCCTGGTCCAGCCACCTCACGTCGAGGTCGCCGCTGAGCACTTCGGCTGGTCCAGAGAACAGACTCATTGGCACTCTCAGAAAGGCTGTGGAGGCGGATGCTTCTACCAAATCGCGTGACGATGACTAGGCGCTCAGGAGCTCCTCGCGACGCGCCTCGAACCCCATGCTGAACGCGACCAGCCTCGGGTCGTCCTCGCTCTGGCTGCGCCACAGCTCGTACTCGACGTCGTTGATGACCTTGCAGGTCTTGAAGGCGAAGCGGATGCAGACGCGCCGGTAGTCCTTCGCGTCTCCGTAGGCCTCCTCGTCCGTCTCGTGCGTCTCGTCGGCCAACTGGCAGCCGAAGTAGAAGGCCGCCGAGACGGCGGCCTTCCGGTCCTTCGACCCGAACAGCGACCACTCGTAGGAGAGCAGGCGAGCCACGATCGCCTCGTTCTGCTCCAGCTTGGTGCGCTTGATCGGCTTCACGACCAGGTGGTCGTCCGCCGGCAGCTTGTAGTTCGGCTTCTTGCGACGTCCGCCGCTGCTGCCGGGCTTCTTCTTGGGCACGTCTACGCCTTCCCGGCCGTGGCCTTCTCCGGCTTCTCGGTCTTCTCCGACTTCTCGGTCGGCTTCTCGGTCTTCTTGGCAGCCAGCGCGCCCTTCTCGGCGAGCTCCTTGATGCGCGGACCCGAGATCACGCCGTCCTTCACCCAGAGGAGCACCTCGCGGGCGGTCTTGTCCCAGGTGACGAAGTCGTCGAAGCTGAGGTCGCCCTCGTCGAGGACGGAGATCGCGCCGCCGAGGTGTCGCTTCGTGGGCGACACGTCGGGCCGCTCGGTGGGCTTCACGCCGTTCGCCTCGGCGACTGCCTTGCGGACCATGCCCTCGATCTGCTTCGTCGAGGTCTTGCCCTTGGAGATCGCCTCCTCCAGGACCTCGACCTGCTTGCTCGGCGGCAGGCGCGTGAGCTTCGTGGCCCCCGTCGCGTTGATCCCACCGCGCTTCGCCTTCACGGCGTCGAGGACCTTGGGCGCCGCCTCGGAGCGCAGCTTCCACCACCCGTCGACCGTCTGCGGGTCGACCCCGAACTTGGACGCCACCCACTCCTTGTTCTGGGTGCGGGAGAACATGATCCTCGACTGCTCGGCCTTCTCGAGGACGTCGTCGTGACGGCTGGTCACATCCAGCTCGACGGAGAGGCCGGCGAGGTCCTGGACGGTCATGCCCGTCTTGGGCGGCCAGACCTTGATGACGTACGATCCCTTCGTGCCGTCCTTGTCGCCGGCCTCGGTGCACAGGTGACGGGTGTGGAGCGTGCGGCGGCGGCCGTCGATCGCGATGACGTGCTGCTCCTCGTCCTTCAAGACGCGCCCGCGGACGGTCATGCCGGCCGGCAGCCAGACCTTCGCCGTGGTGATCGCGTGCTCGACACCGCTCCTCTTGATCGAGTCGAGCATGTCCTGCTCGAGCGGCCGCATGATGCGGTTCTTGCGCAGGAGCATGTAGAGGTCGTTGCTCTCGGGCGGGTCGCTCGTGTCGACGCCCAGGATCACGAGATCGAACGGATTGAGCTTGAACGAACCGGCGCCCCGCGGGGCGTCGATCGCCTGCTTCTTCTTTCCCTTCACACCCGTCTTCTTGGTCTTCGCCGTCTTCGTCTTGGTGGTCATGCCGTCAGTCCCCCTCGCTGGCCCTCCCCGGGCCTGGTCGTGTAGTGAACCTTCCATGGGAAGGCTATCATTCTGCACCGACATCCAATGGGTCGGCGCTATTGGTGTTCCTCATCGTCCATGATCGACTCGACTTGCGTCGATCACGTCAGCCAGCGTCTGGCTCGGCGCTCCTCGGCCTCCGGCATCGACTCTTCGAGGTCCCAGCCTTGAGCGACGAGTGTTTGTGGGTCGTGGCTGTACCCGAGCTCCTTGGCGATCCCCTCCAGGGTGTCGATCATGCCAGGGCGTCTCACGCCGCCCTTGCGCCAGAGGCCGTGGTGAAAGATCCGCGTGACGAACTCTGTCGTCGTGCCGTCGGTGGCCTCGACTTTGACCAAGGCGAAGCGGATGTAGACGACGCCATTGTCGGTCGTCTCGCGTCGGTATCTGAAGCCCGTCTCGTCGTGCTCGTCGTGGTAGGAGAGCGCTGCTTCTTCGGCCGTGTCAGCTTGGATCGTCGACTCGGGGTGATCCGACTTCGGAGCCGCGAACGAGCAGCGCCAGGCGGGCACGGGTTCCTAGCAGCTCACAGTGCCGATGAGCCAGATCCCGAAGTTCTTCTCGTTCCAGAGGCCGTGTGGCGTGAGCAGGTCCTCGAGGAACTTCTTCTCGGCGAGCATGTCGACACCGGAGATCGACGCCGGCTTGTCATCGCCCTCGCCGATGTGGATCTGCTCGAAGTGACGACCGATGAAGGCGTTCTCGCCGCGCCCGTCGCCGCGCTGGTCGTAGGTCACGACGGCCTTGCGGCCCTTCCTGTCGCCTTTGCGCCAGTCGTAGTCGTCGTCGAGGGCGACGCCGTCGAGCAGGAAGACCTCGTCGGTCGTCCAGAGCTGCTTCCCGCTCTTCGGGTCGACGGACCAGTCCTCCGGGTGGTTGTGCGCGAACGCCTTGACGCGCTTCTCCTGGTGGAGCTTCTTGGATGGCACGCGCACGCCGACGATCACCTTCGCGTAGTAGTCAGCCCCCACGTCGCACCTCTCGTCCTTCAAGTACTCGCCGTTCTCGATCTCCCAGGCCACGTCCTCGAGCGCCTGTCCGATCTCTCGGTTGTCGTGACGCCACCCCTCTTGACGAGCCTTGATGAACGCGACGATCTTCTCGCGCTCCGTCTTGGCTCGCTCCACGAGGTCCAGCGCGTGGTCGATGTGGGCGGCCGTGACGAGACACCGACTCGGCGGGGAGAAGTGCTCCCGCTGCTCCTCTGCGTAGTCGCGCAGGTAGTCGATCGTCTCCTGCTCATTCAGCGACTCGATCATGGACGGCTTCTTCGTCATGACGGCATCGCCTTTCATCGCAAGCGCCGGTATACTCCGGCGGGTTGTGTGGCCTTCGCTGGATCGAGGTTCCTAGTCTAGCCTTCCGGTGGAAGGTAGTCAAACACGATCCGGTGACTACGTCGCAGCCCGCCTCCAGAGCGCCTTTCCGCCGGTCCGCTCGAACTCGTCGATACACCGCGAGCAGCCCACCTGGTCGTGGCCGAGCGCGTCCTCGTCGGGGAGGCAGCGCGTCATGGAGACGCCTGCCGTTCCAACCGCAATGCCACACAGCGACTTGTCGTTGTGAGCCTTCGCGACACCAAGGAAGGTCGGCGCAGAGTGCATGACGCGGAAGCCGCTAGCGTCACGGTAGGACTTGGTCTCCCTGTCAATGCGTCTACGCGCGGCGGCGGCGCTGCTCCTGAGCGCTCCGCGCTTGTCCTCGGGCTTGCCCAGGATCGAGTAGAGCAGACAGTCGCGGTGCCACGGCCGCTCCTCCTCGACCTCTCCGACAAACGGCATGAGGACGCCGAGGTCTCCGTGGAGGACCAGTTCGCCGCAGAGTTGGCACGACTCGCCGACGGGTGTCTGCACGACGACCTTGTCAGGCCAGTTCCCCCACGGCGTTGGACCGAAGACCTTCATAGCCTTCCTGCTGCCTTCGCGTGCTGTCGGCACGCCTTGACCTTCGTGTAACTGTCGTTCCACCAGATCGTCACGACACCTCGTCTCGAGCATGGCTTGAGCTTGGCCATGAGGGCGCACATGTCGGAGTTCGACTTGACCCGCTCTGCGTTGAGAGACGGACCGCACCAGCCGGGTCTCATGCTGGGGCTTGAATGCCCCGCTCCGAGTAGTCGGCGAACTCGGCCTGGGCGCGCTCCAGGTCGAACGGCTTCGACTCGTACTCGAGGTCGGACGGGAAGCTCCCGAAGGCTCCGAGAACGGCTCCCTGGTAGGCGGTCGCCTTGAAGCGCTTCTTGCTCTGATCGCGGATGGCGAGACGTAGGAACTCGGCTTCGTAGGCCTTGGCTCGACGCTCGACCTCAAGACCGCCGGCCTCGTCGGCGATCTTCTTGTTCCAGAAGTCGCGGGCCTTGCTCGCCGAGTACATGACCGCGCCGAGCTGGAGCCACGGGTCGACGGAGAACAGCTTGATCCAGTTCAGCGGGATCAGGACGACCCCCCTGTCCTTGCCGTCGGTCTTGTCCTTGATGAGCCCCATGAAGTGCAGCGACGGGACCTCCGTCATGGCCGTGCAGACCGTCCGGCTGCTGCACAGCACCCACAGCAGCTTCGCGACGTCGTTCAGCCTTGGATCTGGAGTCGTCTCCGGCCTCATCAAGCCAGCGACGCACGCGTCCCATGTCGCGACGGTGGCCGAGACCTCGTCGACCTTGGCGCGGCCGAGCATGATGCGTCCGGCGTGCTCCATGACAGCGTCCACGATCCGCGTCACGACTTGGGCTTCCTGCGCTGCCGCGACCTCCTGGTCTTCTTCGGCTCGTTGGCTTCGGCCTTCAGCTTGGCGGCCTTGTCGCGCAGCTCCTCGGCGCGCTCGAAGTCCTGAGTCGCGACGGCCTCCTCCTTCTGTTTCTCGACGTCCTCGAGGCTCGCGGCACCCAGTCGACCGGTCCACTCGAAGCCTACGGCGGACCTTGCCACGAGGCCCTCGTCCACGAGCGCTGTGAGCGCGACGTCTGCGCGCTCGAGCGAGATCCCGGCCTTGTCGGCGACCACCGACAGGCCGTGCGGTGCGCCTGGGAGAGACAGCGCCTGAACGACCAGGCTCTTGTCGCGACTCGCCTGCTTGATCGCCGCCTCGGCTTCTGGAGACAGGTCCGGCATGGCGAGGATCGCGACCACCGCCGCCTCGGCCTTCTCCACCTCCTTGGTGAGCTTCTGGATGCTCTCTCGGACCTTCGGAACCGAGAAGGAGTGGAGCCTGGCCTTGGTGAGAAGGACGCGCCGCCGCAGGAGAGCGATATCGCCGACCAGAGCGTTCGTCTCGGCGTTGAACGGCGAGGTCGTGCCCTGCCCATCGGACCCCAGGAGGCAGGTGGCGTCGACCGTCATGGACTCGAGGTCGTCGTGGAGGCCGGCGAGCTCGTCCAGCGCGGCGGCCGCCTTCTCGCGCTTCGTCTCGGGCTCCTTGGGCTTGCGACCCAGGCCCATTCCGAGCATGCCGAGTGCGCCGAACACGCCGGCGCCGCCGAGGATCGACGCCCACGGGGACGCGCCTGCTGCTTCAGGCGAGCCAAACGGTGCGATCGGGGGCTGCTCGTACTGCTCGTACATCACGCCTCGTACTCCTCGGTCTCGTAGCCGGTCGGCTTCGGGCCGATCAGCTCCTCCCAGGCGTCGTCGACCTTCTGGTGCAGGTAGACGATCCGCACGCCGGGCTCCGCGAGCACGCGGGCCATGCGCTCCTTGTCGTCCTCCTCGCGCGGAGTGGCGTAGTCCCAGGCTTCGTTCGGGACGGCCGTGTACTGGATCGGCTGGTCCTTGCGGTAGGAGACGTAGCCGACGTAGCCCTTGTCGCCCTTCAGGACGAGCCTGTAGCGGTGGGAGCACAGGCCCATGTGTGCGGACCGGTCGTAGAAGGCGGCCTTGTAGAACACCATGACGCGGCGGCGGCCCTTCTCGTCCACGATGTATGACCACATGTCGTGGTCACTGCCCTGGCGCTTCCAGCCGGGCGGCAGCGTCGCCTCGCGGAACAGCGTGTCGCCGGGCGATCGCGCGCCGAACGTGAAGCCCAGCGCCTCGAACTTCTCGAGATCGCCCTGGCAGTCCACCGGGAGCTGCGTGCTTGCGAGGAGCTCGCGTTGGCCGGCGCGCTCCTGCTCCTGGATGGTGCCGGGCTGGAGACTGCGGTTGTGCTTCAGCGTCTCGACGCCGGGGCGCGGGTTCGAGGGGTCGACGGCGGTGTTCGTGATCTTCGTCATGGTCGTCCTTGTTGCGGTTCTTTCTGTGCGGGTTGTGAGAGGTCGGTCAACTCGGTTCTTCGATCATTGGCCCGAAGCGCAGCGTCGCGTCGACCGCATGGCAGCAGCGCCACGTCTTGCCTTCTCCAATGAACGAGTCGTTCTTGGCCGTAGACACGAGCGCTTGCTTGTCGAAGCGAGTCACCCGCGCCGGGCACTTGACGGCCCCGTTCTTGCCGCGGTACTTGACCCAGCACCAGAACGACTCGCTCGACACGGCCGGAGGCGCCTTGGTCCACGTCACGACGACCGCTTCCTCGGGAGCAGCGGCCCCATGGCCTTGATCCAGGCCGTGACTTCGGGGTCGCGCAGGATCTGCTCGAGCGCCGTTCGGTCGAAGGAGTGGCCGTCGGGCGACAGAAGCTCATCGGCGTGGACTGCCACGCTACCCAGCTTCGCCAGGAGCGACAGGGAGGGGTGCTTGAAGTCGGGCTTCGGCTGGTTCTCCGCGAAGTAGGTCGACAGCGGCGACTTCTTCTGGGCGGCCTTCGGCTTCTTGGCGTCCTTGAGCGTCTTCGGCTTGGCCGCCTTCGGGGTCTTCATGACCTACTCCTTCGCCTGGAGCGGCCCAGGCGGTTGCGCGGCGGCGCGCGCCAGCCTGTCGATCAGTTTCCACGAGGTGATCCCGCTGTGCGCGAAGAAGAGTAGAGCGTCCTCGCGCGTAGACGACCCGCCGGACGCCTTCGAGAACTCGCAGAAGTTGTCGATCTCCGCGAGGACGGCCTGCGACGGTGTGACCGTCAGCGACACGCCGGAGGTCTCGCTGAACGGGCTGGTCATATGATGACGGGCCTCTTGCCGGCGAGCACTTCCATGGCGCGGTTGATCGCCTCCTGGGCGTTCAGGAGCTCACGCCGGGCGTGATCTGCGCGCTTTTCGGTCACGAACAGCGAGCGGCAGAGCTTCGCGATCGCCGGGTTGTCCTTCTCGATCAGCGCCCAGATCTTGTCGTCGAGGAACGTGAACCCGTTGGTCTCGACGTTGCCGTCGCTGGCCCTGATCCTGAGGTAGCCGGCGGCCATGCCGTCCGCGTTCATCTGGTTCAGGACGATCACGAAGTCCTGGGGGTGCGGGATGATTCCCGTGTTCGGGAGAGGCGGCCGGGGAGCTTGAGCCGGCTTGTTCTCGGGGTCGGTCACTCGGAGCCTTTCGCGCGGCGCTTGGCCGCGACCTCGCAGATCTGCTTCGTGATCTTCTCGACGTCCTTGAGTTCGATCTCGCGAACGACGTCGACGACGGTCTGGATCTTCTTGCCTCGTCCGCGCTCCTCCTCGGCCTTCGTCCCGTAGGCGAAGCACATCTCGAGCGCGCCTTCCCAGTACCAGGTGAACTCGAAGCGCTGCCGCTCCTCGTCCCACCATGACCAGTAACTTGGCGTCTCTCCTGGCTTCGGCTCACGGACGAGGACCTCGAAGATCCGGTCGTGACCGTACTGCTGCGTGCCCCATGGATTGACGAAGAAGTTGGAGAAGACGGGCTTTGTCTGACCGTCTGGCGTCATCTCGCCGGCGTACTCGGTCGTGGGAATGGTCTTCACAGACCGAACTCCTTGTGGATCGCCAGATACAGCTTGTGGTTCCTATCACGGAGCCCCGACAGGCGCGTCGGCTTGATCTTGGCCGCGAGGACCTCCTCGAGCGTCTTCTCGTCGCCAAGCCTGAGGTGGTGAGGCTTTCCGACGGCCAGGCGCTCGAGCATCGTCCGTCTGTGCGTGGTCACCATGGCGAAGAGGAGGTTCTTCGGCGGGTCATTCGCGAACTCGAGGATCTCATCGGCAGCGCCGGCGGCGTAGTTGTCCGAGAGACCGACGTCTGGCTCGTCCCAGACGATCGCGTGCTTCGTGTCGCGACCACGGCTCGTGGAGATCGCTCCAATCACCGAGCTCGCGGACAGGCTACCGGTTGCTGCGGTCGCCTCGTCGCCGTAGACGAAGATGCGCTCCATTCGGTCGCGATCGGTGCGGAACTGCATGGAGAGCGCGATCGACTCGATCTCATGCTCGCGGAGGGCGGCCCCGATCACGCGCCGAAGGAACGACTTCCCGGTCGCGTTCTCCCCGGTCACGAGCACGAGCTTCGAGTCGCCG
>JACCDG011253265.1_pt1 | contig 62485 bp, 74 predicted proteins | sample 7442471 | NCBI WGS metagenome assembly JACCDG01 (sample SAMN15323444, study PRJNA562643) | freshwater metagenome | isolation source: river surface water | place: USA:Blue River Watershed | collected 2017-08-17 | reverse complement strand
TCTTTAGACTTCAAGGAATCTTTTTTTGCCTATTTCGCTCCTGGGGCTCTCTACATTTTATTCCTAAATTTGAATCCCACCATATTGTACGCCAGCTGCGCTGCTCCGTATTCTGTGAGCCCGGTATCTTCCTGTGGCATCACTTCCACGACATCGGCGGCAATCACATTCTTCTTTTCAAACAGCGTTTCGATGAATTCATTTCCATACCACCATTCAAGACCGCCCTGCACAGGGGTGCCTGTGCCCGGCATGTGCGCTGGATCGAAACCGTCGACATCGATCGTGAGGTACACTTTTTCCGTTTTGATCGAATCGATTATTTCTTGGATCGAAGGCTTCTTTGAAGTGTTCCATTCAAACACAGTGATGTTGTCGTGCTTTGTGAAATACTCGTATTCTTCGGTAGAGAATGCGCGAATACCAACTTGTACAAGATTGAAGCCGAGCTCGTGTGCGCGGCGGGCGATGGTGGAATGCGCGAAAGGAGAAGGGGAGAGTTCGTTGTAGTCGCTATCGTCGTTTCGCAAATCGCAATGTGCGTCTATCTGCACGATGGTAATATCGCTCGCGCTTTCGCGCTCGGCGATGGCCTGAAACGCGCCGATAGAAACCGAATGCTCACCTCCGAGAAGTACCGCGAAATCAGTTTTCGCTGAACCTTCAGCATACGCATCTTTGATCTTCTGCACTGCGTGCTCTGGGTTCATTCCTTCAAGACCTTCAACGTCTGCATGAGAAATTTTGAGTTTTGTGTTCGTTTCTACTTTTAGGTTTCTATCCCAAAATTCGATCTGGCGATTGAGGCAGCTCACCATCTTTTCTGGACCCATTGCCGTACCTTTATGAAATGAAGCCGATCCTTCATACGCCGCTGATATAAACAAAGCGTCAGAGTTTTCTCCCGCTTCGGTATTGATGATTCCTTCGATTGACATGTTTGGCATTGTAGCAGAAGCGTACTTTCAAATCAAAAATGGTATACTTTAGGTATCATATGAACTGGTTTTTTATTGCCATCGGCGCTCCGATCCTCTGGGCTATCGTGAATATCGCCGATCAGTATTTGGTCGAGAAGCATTCAAAAGGAGTGCATCCTTCGGGGGCGCTCGCTCTTTTTTCAAGTCTTATCGGTGTACTCATCGCGATAGGTATTGCACTGTTCACTCCCGACTTGGGTGCGCTGCCACTTCTGAGTAAGGTAATACTTTTTGGCGCTGGTATTTTAAATGCCGTATGGATCATTCTCTATCTGTACGCACTCGAAGCAGACGAAGTTTCTTCTATCGCCGCATGGTTCCTTACCGTGCCTGTTTTCAGTTACATTCTCGGTCACTTTATTCTTGGCGAAACGCTCACGCAGGCGCAGCTTATCGGTGGCGCAATTATCCTCATGGGTGCGCTCATTCTTTCGCTCGACTTCACCGAAAAACACAACACTAAATTTAAAACTAAAGCTACACTTTTCATGGTGGTCGCGTGCGCTCTTATCGCGCTTTCTGGTGTTCTTTTTAAATTCGTTACCGAAGAGGGAAGTTTCTGGGTGTCTTCTTTTTGGGAATACGCAGGACTCGGAGCAACCGGTCTTTCACTCTTCTTTTTCAAAAAGTCGTACCGCACTTCATTTCTATCGATGATCCGCACTGGGGGCGCAAAAATCTTTTCTCTCAATATCGGAAGTGAAGCTATCACCATCATCGGCAACATGCTTACCAACTTTGCTCTTCTGCTCGTACCCGTGACACTTGTCTATCTTGTCGATTCCTATCAACCCGTGATTGTGCTCCTTCTTACATTTATATGTACCAAATATTTCCCGTTCATTGTGAAAGAAAAGTTCGCCTTTCGATCTATCGTGCCGAAACTTATCGCTATCGGAGTGATGATCGTAGGAACATATCAGATTTTTAAATAATCTTTATAAATGTTTGACACACTGTGTGGTAGAATATGAGGGCACCTATGGAAGACACGCAAAAACACAACACCGTCAATGGATGGATGTACATGATACTTGGTCTCATACTTATCACGATTATTTCCGTATTCTATTTTTTCTTTTACCAAAAAAGTTACGACATGACAGTCGAGACAGCGTGTGACCCGTCTTTTGAAAATTGCTTTTACCGCGATTGCGAAAGTGAAGAATGTCCACCGAGTGGACTCAGTTATTATTCACAATACACTATCCGCGCAGCTGATTTTTCCGCATGTGACGGTGAAAACTGTACTACTGTATGTAAAAGCCCCGACTCGCCATGTCAGGAAATACTTTGTGATTCATCGGTAGACACGTGTAGCGACCTTCCACAGTAATCTATGCAAGACGAAACTCCACACGAGCTCGCTATACACGATAGCGCAGCATTCAATAGTGAAATCTACACCAGTTTTGAAGACGCGATGGTCGAGCTTGAGCGTCGCCGAAGTGACCCAGAGCTTGTGCAAAAAGCGAAAGAATACATTGGCGGACTGCCAACGCCGATGGAAGACGGTATTCCACGAGGTGTGCTGTTTCGCCAAGTTGCCACTCCCAATTACGAAATCCGTCGCTTTATCCAACTTGCCGACGGTGGAGGTTTGAAGCCTCTTATTCTTGAATATCACCAAGACAAATTTGTCTCGTCCAATGAATTTAAATATTTTCTTCTTCGTCTTGCGTTTTATTGTGGAGAAGGGAAGAAGGGCGGTAAAAAAATTCTCTACAAGATGATTGCCGATTTTAATACGGCTGGTGGCAAGAGGCTCTGCGATGTGGAGTGTGCCGGAGGAAAATCTTTGATCGATGTCCACCATGCGCTTTTTTCTGACGCCTACGAAGGAGCCAGCGATTCGATGCTGTTTGATGCTTCAGACTGGTTTCATAGCCACGGTCCGTCCGCGAGCGAATATTACAAACGGTTTCTTGCGCTCTTCATCACACACGGCATCATTTATGAAAATTTCATGCTGAATGATGATGAAAAATGGTTTACCGAAAATGTTTTCTACCCCGCGTTTAAAGAAGTACATGAATATTTCGGTTTGAAGCCACTTATTGTGGCGCTCGAACCTACCGATATCGAAGGAGAAGAATTTTGGATGTGTCATCCGCCGGCACTCTATGATACTATAGAGAAGTATCTCTAACGTATGCATTCTTTTTTTGATCTAAGCGTAAATACGTGCTTCGCTACTACGAGCTCGCTTCACACGATCGCGTATTATTCTCACATCCTTCCGCTGGCGATCGGTCTTCTTCTTTCATTCCTCATTTACAAAAAGTCGCATCGCTCGACCGCATCAAAAGTATTCCTCGCATTCGTGGTGACCTTCTGTCTCTGGCTTGTGGGTGATCTTATCGCATGGGTTTCTCCTAACTACCATTTCGTCTACGCGTCCTGGGCCCTTCTCGACTTCTTCAACGTGGTCTTTTTCGTTCTTGGTGCGTATTTCTTTGAAACATTCGTACTCAATCGCGATATAGGCAAAATCCGCAAGATGATCTACGGATTTCTTGTTGTGCCTGCGTTTGGGATCACCGTGGCTCTCCAGTCTGTGTCATCGTTGTACCACCCATACTGTGAAGCGGTGGAAAACGAGTGGTTGACGTACTACAAATTCTTCGTTGAGGTTGTCTGTGTTGCCTTTATCGTCGTTCGCGGTTTGAGCGAGTATAAAAAAAGTACCGAGAGCGAGACCAAAAAGAAGATTCTGACTGTCGGACTTTCAACCCTCCTCTTCTTTGTCGTCTTTTCGATTACTGAACTCATCGCAACACAAACCAATTTCTACGAAATCAATCTCTACAGTCTCTTTGTCCTGCCTATGTTCTTGGTGGCTATTTTGTACTCTATTGTGAATTTCGGCGCATTCAATCTACGCACTATCGGTTCGCAGCTTCTCGTCTACGGATTCATTTTGCTTATCGCTGTTCAATTCCTGTTCTTGAACGACGTTTCCGACAAGCTTCTCAATGCATTCACGCTCGCGATGGCGCTTGTTTTCAGTTACATCCTTTTCAGGAATTTCAAAAAAGAAACAGAGCAGCGTGAGCACATCGAAGAGCTTTCCCTTAAACTCACCGACGCCAACAACAAATTGCAAAGTCTCGATAAATTGAAAACAGAATTCCTTTCGCTTGCGTCTCACCAGCTGCGAAGCCCACTGACCGCTATCAAAGGGTACACCTCGATGCTTCTTGAAGGATCGTTCGGCGCAATGACGATGCCGCAAAAAGAAGCGATCGACCGCGTATTTCAGTCGGTGCAACATCTCACCAAAGTGGTGAATGACCTTTTGAATGTTTCAAAGATCGAACAAGGCGGTATGAAGTACGAAATGCAGGAATACGATTTTGGAAAGAGCGTGAAGGGTGTTACAGAAGAGCTCAGCCTTGTAGCAAAAAACAAACATCTTGCTCTTTCGTACGAAGACGATGGTACTGGCCCATTTAGAACTCGTGGTGATGAAGAAAAGATGCGCCAAGTACTGATCAACCTGATAGACAACTCTATAAAATACACACAAACAGGGAATATCTGGGTTCGTATTGGCCGCAGTGGTGAACAGGTACTTCTTTCTATTCACGACACAGGAATGGGTATGACCGAAGAGATCAAGCAAACACTGTTCAAGAAATTTGCTCGTGGTGAGGGTGGACGAGTGAACACCAGTGGTTCAGGGCTCGGGCTCTATTTGGCAAAAGAAATTGTCGAAGCGCACCACGGCCGCATATGGGTAGAATCTCCAGGCCCAGGAAAAGGATCTACTTTCTTCGTAGAACTTGAAAGATCAAGATAAAAGGATATTTCGTCGGTACACTCGCTCGCTTAACGCGAGTGTTTCGTTATTTTCTGACCGTCTGATGTGTCTTTAACATCAAAACCGCGATCTTCGATTTCTTTTCTAAGACGGTCTGACTCTGCAAAATCCTTGCTCGTTCGGGCTGCTTCTCGGTCTTTCGCGAGCATCTCTACTTCTTCTGGGATTGTTTCAGCGTGGAGGTTCTTGAGTCCCAGTCCGAGCACTTCATCGAAACGAAGAAGTGTCGCTTTTTTGTCAGCGTTTGAGACAGTATCACTAGAAAGCATTGTCCACATGATACCGAGCGCTTTTGAGATGTTGAGGTCTTCATTCACGGCTTCCTGAAAAAGCGCTGCGTGTTCAGTATTCACAGATCCGGTTTCTTCACCAAGCTCAAGGTAGATGCCGCGAAGCTTCTCTAGAGCTGTTTTTGCCCCTGTGAGTCCTTCCATAGTGAAATTAAGCTGTGTGCGGTAGTGAGCGGTGTAGGTGAGATAGCGAAAGGCAAGGGGGTCAAACCCTTTATCCATGATGTCGCGGAGCGTATAGAAATTGCCGAGCGATTTACTCATCTTTTTTCCATCTACTAAAAGATGCTCGTTGTGCATCCAGTAGTGTACGAATTCTTTTCCTGTGGCGCATTCCGACTGCGCGATTTCATTTTCATGATGAGGAAACATGTTGTCGACACCACCGGTGTGAATGTCGATAGTCTCACCGAGTTTTGCAATACTCATCGCCGAGCATTCGATATGCCAACCTGGGCGGCCTTTTCCAAGAGATGTTTTTATCCCGAGAGAAGTTGAGGGGTCCCAAAAGACATCGCCATCTCCTTCATCCCATGCTTTCCACAAAGCAAAGTCCTGCACGTTGTCTTTATCGTATTCATCGCTCGTGATGCGACCCGATGCATTTTCTTTCATTTTTGAAAGGTCGATATGTGCGAGCTGGCCGTATTCTGGGAATTTTTCTATGGAGAAATACACACTGCCGTCCTCGCTTTTGTATGCGAATCCTTTTTCGATAAGTGTTTCGATCATTGCGACCATTTCATCTACGAAATCAGTTGCCTTGGTGTATTCGCGAGCAGGAATGATATTGAGCACGTCGCGGTCTTTGAAAAATGCATCGGAATAGTATTCGGTAAATTCCTTCAGAGATTTTCCGGCTTTCTGTGAGTCGCGAATCGTTTTGTCGTCGATGTCGGTGAGGTTCATGATGTGGTCGACTACAAAACCATTGTATGAGAGCACACGTTTTAAAGTGTCGGCAAAGATGTAGGCGCGGTAGTTGCCGATGTGTGGGTAGTTGTAGACAGTGGGGCCGCAGGTATAGAGGCTCGCGTGGCCAGCTTTTTGCGGTACGAATTCTTCAACCTCGCGCGTTTTGGTGTTGTGGAGTTTTAGAACCATTTCTTTCCTCTGAAGTACACGTACATGGCAAGTGCGATCAGCATCATTGAAGCCACCACAATATGGAAATCAGACATATCCTTAATAAATACGAAATTCATATTCATACCGAAAACACTTGCGATAAGCGTGAGTGGCAAAATGATGAATGTCATGATAGTGAGCTTCTTGATTGTGTCGTTGGTTTTGGTGGTGAGAAGGGTGTCGTTTGTCTCGCGAAGGTCCTTCAATATTTCTCGGTGACCGTCGAGCATGCTTTCGATTTTGTTGTACTCGCCCAAGATAGACCTGAGGTAATAGTCGAAATGCGCACCGAAGAATGAGCTCGCAGCGCCTTCAAATGAAAGCAAGACTTCTTTGTGAAAACGAAGCGCTTGTTTGTAGTCTATAAGGATGTGGTTTATATGCGACATTTTTTCCACCATTTGTGATTCCTGTCCTTCGAAAATTTTCTTTTCGACTTCATGGAGAGACTCGTTGACTTTGTCGAGTTCGTTCATCGAGTGGTGATAGAGTTCTTTGATGATGAAATAGAAAAGGAATCCTGCGTGGGCGGAAAGGTTGCGCTTGTCGAGAGCAGAGCCTGTGTCGAACATTTTGGCAAATTCTTCAAGTGGCGGGATGGGTTCGTAGTGAGTTGTGATAATGAAGTCTTTTCCCATGACAAAGTCGATCTCCTGTTCGATGCTCTGGCCAGGACGGGCGAGAGGAAGGATAGGGAAATGGAGGATCAAAAAAAGGAGATTGTCGTAGGCGTCGACTTTGGAGCGAAGGGTTGGAGTGAGAATTTCGTCTTTTACAAGCTCGGGAATATGGTATTCCTCGGCAAGAGCTCTGACCTCTTCTTTGGTTGGTGAGTAAAGGTCGATCCAGGTGAGTGTTTTGTATGTGTATTTTGAAATCATATAGAGTGGCTGCCTCTAGTATACCGCGCCCTTGCCGCCCTTGCAATTTATAGACCCTTCTGGTAGAATCACCCGATATGGAATTTGCAGTTATCAAAACCGGCGGCAAGCAATATCGCGTAGCCGTAGGCGACAAAGTAAAAATCGAGAAAATGAAAGGCGAGTTTAAAGCCGGGGATAAGATCGTATTTGACAAGGTTTTGCTCGTTGATAACGGCAGCGATACTACTATCGGCGCTCCGTACATTGATGGCGCTTCAGTGGAAGGCATCTACGAGCGAAAAGGCTCACGAAAGGTCATGGTTGTCCAGTACAAGCAAAAGAGCCGCTACTTCAAGAAAAATGGCCACAAGCAGCCATACTTCCAAGTCAAAATCTCAGCAATCAAATAAATGAAAAAAGACACCCGAGAGGGTGTTTTTTTGTTTGACATTTAACATAAGTATGTTATTGTGCCAGTAATAAATACTTTGAAAAATGTTAAAGATACTTGAGGATCTAAAGAAAAAAGTTTGGCGTTGCCCATTTGAAGTTCGGGGTGAAAAGGAAAATACAATTTTAGAGATTGAATTGGGTGAAATTGACGATTCGTTGTGTCTTAAAATCCAGGAAGGTTTTCAAAAATTCCATGCGGACACTAATTTAGTGGGTATGAAATTCATGCTACCTGATAGTCTTTTGGAGCATTGTAAATCACTTGCTGACGTAAAAAAAATTGTTATACCGTACCAAGTTGAGTTATTGAGAGCAGAAGTCGAGTATCGTCTTCATCCTTTTCTTCCATATCAAATCAGAAGTGTGCCTGAAGAAGATGCTCGCACAGCTTTTGATAAAAGGAAAGATCTTTTCTGTATAGCAGATTGTCTTGTCACTTCCGCTAAAGAGCAAGGAATACAAATTGGTTCTTCTGAGGAATTAAGAGAGTTCATGGCACTCCTTTTTTGTCACCTTATTGCAGTTGATAAGGTCGACGTTACTTTAGAGTTAAAACACCCCCAATTCGGACCTCTTTTTAGTTTTTCTTTTGGAGGAGTTTTCTTTATTCCAGAAAGAGTTGAAATGACAAATCCTTCATTCAACAAAAACTGCTTTTCTATAGTGAAAAGTCCGTTTCTTCCTGAAGAATTTGGGAGGTATAGCAAAAGAATCGAAATAGTACTTTCTCGGGAAGCACATTTCACCGCTGTTGATGCTGAAGTTCGTAGAAAGATTCGCTATCAATCCAACGCTGTGCTGAAGGCAGGCGGAGTTAAGATAGAAGATCTTTCTGAGGATAAGCAACCTCTCGGCCTTTGGATACCTGTGTTTGAATAAAAAATAAAAACCTCTGCAACATGATTGCAGAGGTTTTTTTAATGCCTATTTTCCAGCGCATTCCTCAGTGTTTCTTTGTCTGAGTATTCGAGCTCTGTTCCTGTTGAAAGCCCTCGTCCGAGGCTGGCGATGCGGGTGGGGGAATGTTCAAGAAGGGTGGTGAGTTGCTGGCGGACATAGATGTCGGTGTGGTCGCCGGAAGCGGTGAGGGAGAAGGCGAGGATGATCTCTTTGAGTGAGGCCGATTCTTCTTGCACGCGCTTTACCAGCTCGCGGATGCGCACGTAACGTTCGGTGTCTTTTTCAACCACAGGAACCGTGCCACCAAAAACGAAATAGAGACCTTTGTATGCGCCGCTTCGCTCTACCGAAGTGATATCAGCATCTTTTTCCACAACCATGAGCATGGCTGTGTCGCGCTTGCTTGATCCGCAGATGTCGCAGAACTCGTGGCCGTCGTCGGTGTAGAAGCGGAAACATTTTGTACATTGGCGAGATTTATTCTTGAGATCAGAAATGGCGTTCGTGAGCGACACGAGGTATGGCTTCTCGCGGTTGAGAAGAAAATACACAAAACGCCGCGCTTGGCGTTCACCTATGCCGGGGAATTCGCGGAAAAGCTGTGCGAGTTGTTCTATCGAATCATTCATAGATTAAAATTCGCCAAAGCTGGATTCTACACCTTCGCCTTGTGGGCCTGCTGATTGGAAAACGTCGAGTGATTGTTTGTCGATGTCGAGGAAGGTTGTCGTCTTTTCGTCGAAGTACAATTCAACTGAGCCGACAGGACCGTTACGGTGCTTGGCGATGATGATCTTCACGATATTGCTTCGCTCACTTGCTTCTTTGTATTTGTCTTCGTTGTGGATGAACATAACCACGTCGGCGTCTTGTTCGATAGAACCGGAATCGCGAAGGTCGGAGAGACGAGGTTCGCCACCGCGGGCTTCGACGGCACGAGAGAGCTGTGAGAGCGCAATAACAGGCACATCAAGGTCACGAGCGAGGCCTTTGAGCGAGCGAGAAATTTCTGTGACTTGGTTCACCATCGAGTCGTAGTTTTTGTTGGTTGTCATGAGCTGGAGGTAGTCGACGATGATAAGGCCAAGACCGTGCTCGGCTTTGAGACGACGCGCGAATGAACGCATCTTCGTGATGGTGTTGGAAGATTGATCGTCGATGAAGATAGGAGCCTTTGAGAGCTTGTCGAGCGCATCGCGGAGGCGTGAGAATTCGCTGTCAGCAGAAAGACGGCCGGTGCGGAGACTCCAGGCGTTCACGCGACTTTCGGCTGAAAGCATACGGTCGACGAGCTGATTGGCGTCCATTTCGAGGGAGAAGACTCCCACAGGAACGTTGTTTGCTACTGCAGCGCGGCGTGCGATGTCGAGCGCGAGTGTCGTCTTACCTTGCGAAGGACGTGCGGCAAGGATGATGAGGTCGGATTTTTGAAAACCGGCGAGCATGTCGTCGAGTGCGCGAAAACCCGTGGGTACACCGCGGAGCTCTCCGGGATTTTCATGCAACTTTTCAATGCGCTCCCATGCTGTCGAAAGTGTTTCTTTAATAGAAACGAATTTCTGTTTGTTGGGAGTGGAAGTGACTTCGAAGATTTTCTTCTCGGCTTTGTCGAGCACTTCCTCGATATCTTCCGATGCTTCTTCGAATCCGAGTTCAGAAACAAAATCAGCGGCTTCGATGAGATTGCGAAGCGTATACTTTTTTTGGACGAGGTTGGCGTAGTAGATGACGTTGGTGGATGCGGGAACGGTGTTGGTGAGGTCGGTGAGGTACGAAACACCCCCGATGCGCTCGAGTTCTTTTGACTCTTTGAGTTTGCTTGAAACGGAAAGGAGGTCGATGGGTTCATGTTTTGCACTCAGGGCGAGGATTGCCTTGAAAATGATGCGATGTTTTTCGGCATAGAATCCTTCGGCTGAAAGGAGGTCTTCGATCTCATAGAGTGCGTTGGGGCGCAACATGATAGAACCAAGAACCGCTTTTTCGGCGTCGAGGTGTTGGGGTGGGATGCGAGGCTGTCCGGGGTTCTTGCTCATGAGGGTGATTGTAGCACGCGGCCTTTCGGCCGCGTGCTTTCCTTTGGATAAAACTGTGATTTACGTGGGGAAATCTTTATCTCAGGGGTGTTTGTCTGACGCCCGATCCTTTCCTGTGCCTCCTCAGGAGCCGCCAAAACTCGCGCACTGAGTTTTCACTGGTCGTGCGCTTCGGACAGTTGTCGTCTCCTTCGGAGGCACAGGAAAGGATCGGGCTCGAGCCCTCCCATCACTCTGCACAGTGCCGAACATGATTTAGCGCGTTCATTTGAAAAATATCGAACGCGCGCTGAGAGGTGCTGTGCAGAGTGATGGGAGGGCGGTCTATGAGAAGGCATGGGAAAGAGCCGGGCGGAGATGTTTCTTCTTTCTTTTTCTGCTAAACTATCTCCATGCACACTCCCGACGTTAAGACTCTTCTTACTGGCGATAGGCCGACAGGCAAGCTCCATTTGGGGCATTTTGTTGGTTCGATACAAAACCGCATTGCGCTCCAAGACCAGCATGCCAAGAATTTTTATATGATCGCTGATGTCCAGGCGCTCACCGACAATGCTGACAATCCCGAGAAAGTGCGAAGCAATGTGATCGAAGTCGCGCTCGATAACCTCGCGTGTGGTGTTGATCCTGAAAAGACCACTTTTTTCATTCAGTCAGAAGTTCCCGAAATCGCCGAGCTCACGATATTTTTCATGAACCTTGTGTCTGTGGCTGAACTTTCACAGAACCCAACCATCAAGACAGAAATGGCGCAGAAGGGATTCGTCATGTCGCATGAAGCGGCAGATTTCGAAGCGGTGAAAAAAGCAGCGACAGAAGCGCAGCTCAAAGTGCAAAATGTTTCAGCCGGTTTTCTCTGCTATCCGGTTTCGCAGGCTGCGGATATTCTCACATTCAAAGCGAGCGTGATTCCCGTGGGTGAAGATCAGGTGCCGGTGATTGAACAAACAAACGAAATCCTCAGAAAGTTCAACGCACTGTATGGAAATGTATTTTCAGAAGTGAATGCGATCGTACCTAACATGGCGCGCCTTCCTGGCATCGATGGAAAAGCAAAAATGAGCAAATCTTTGAATAACGCAATCTTCCTTTCCGATTCTCCTGAAGAGATTGAAAAGAAAGTGATGCAGATGTACACCGACCCGACTCATGTGAAAGTTTCCGACCCTGGCAAAGTGGAAGGGAATGTCGTTTTTCAGTATCTTGATATTTTTGATGAAGACACAGAAAAAGTTGCCGCACTCAAAGCCGAATACGAAAAGGGTGGCCTTGGCGATGTGGTGATCAAACAGCGACTCATTTCAGTTCTCGGCGATTTGATTGGCCCAATCCGCGAGCGTCGTGAAGATTTGGCACGTGATCCAAAACGCGTGATGGATATTCTCAAAGCCGGTACCGAGAAGGCGAGGGAAGAGGCACGAAAGACAATGCGTGAAGTGAAAAAAGCACTCAAGATTAGTTATTTTGAATAACCATGGCCATTCTCAAATCACTCAAAATGCTTCTCGCGGTGATATTCGGATCGATCTACCTTCCGCTCAATATGTTTACCAATTGGCTTGGCAACAGGCTCATTGTGAACTGGAAGAAAGATAAAATCCTTTTTGTACTCTATGGCATCGTCTTCCTACCAGTATGGATCCTGGCGTCCATCTTTTCTATTCCCTATGAAATGTTGGTAGAAAGCGCGCACTAGGCTATTGCAAAAAACCTTTTCTGTGGTATTGTTATGATGAATAACATAACAATATAATATATAGTGGAAAGACGAAAATCAATTTTACTTGATCCTAATGGTCCTCTTGTTGAACAAAAAAAACTTACGGTTGAAATGATCCATTGGACACCTCCGGATATTGGTGTACATGAAATCGAAAGATTGTTTCGTCAGTATGGTACTGGCTCAGTGAAGATAGAACACATCGACTGGTTGCTTGTTGGAAGTTGTACTGTGGGGCAGACTCATGGTTTGCCGATAAAAAAAATTAATCCATCAGATTTTTTACATCACCTCGATACTGCTAAGCATCTTGTTGTTTCTGGTGATCCTGATTCGCTACTGCATAGTATAGAATTGTTTAAAAATCAATACGTTCCACATGCTGAGATTCCTTTTGGAGTTCATCACAAGAAATCTGTGTGCTGGCTTCCAGGAAGAAATTTTTTTAGGACCATTTAATGATTAAAAGGTTGCTGTATATCAGTGGCCTTTTTTTATATCTAAAATATGGTAGAGTCCTATTTATATGTTACAGCGCATACACACCAAAGATATTCCAAATCATGATGGAAAAGAAATAACGGTCGCAGGCTTTGTCCAAGCGCTTCGCGTACAGAGCAAGATCATCTTTCTCGTACTTCGCGACGTGCACGGCCTCGTTCAGAACGTCATTGAAATTTCAAACGAAGAAGCGTTCGAAACAGCAAAAAACCTTTCGCTTGAATCAGTAGTGGCTATTACTGGTCTTGTCAAAGAAGCAAAGCAAGCACCGGGTGGTTTCGAGATCAATGCATCCAAAGTGAATGTGCTTTCGATGTCGGCTCCCGAACTTCCTATTCCTGTGGTGGTAAAAGGCAGCGACGAAGAAACAGAAGCTCCTATCCGTTTTGACTATCGCTGGATCGACCTTCGCAAACCTGAAAAGACAAAAATTTTCAAAGTATGGACCGCGCTTGAAAAAGGTTTTCGAAAATATTGGGATGCGAACGGATTCATGCAAGTGTATTCTCCTTCATTCATGAGTACTCCGTCTGAAACAGGCGCTGAAGTGTTTGAAGTAAATTATTTCGACCGAAAAGCGTATCTCGCGCAGTCGCCGCAATTTTACAAGCAAATGGCAATTGCATCGGGATTTGAACGCGTATTTATCGCAGGACCTGTCTTCCGCGCGGAACTTTCATTTACGACTCGCCACCTCACTGAATTCACTGGTTGGGACTTCGAAATAGGGTACATCGAAAATCACCACGATGTCATGGATCAGGAAGAAGGTATGATTATCGCCGGTTTTGAAGAAGTGGCAACGCAATTTCCTGAACTCAACCTTACTATTCCTACAAAAGGATTTCCTCGTATCACCATCGTAGAAGCAAAGAAAATTCTTGCTGAAAAGGGAATCGAAAGTGGGGAAGAGCACGATCTTTCCCCAGAAGAGGAACGTGCTATTTCAGAATATGTGCAAGAAAAATACAATCACGAATTTGTATTTATCACTGACTATCACAAATCAAAAAGTGCGTTTTATCACATGCGTCTTGAAGAAGGCTCGGATCGTTCACGTCGTGCCGATCTTCTTTTCCGCGGAATCGAAATCACAACGCTTGCCCAGCGTGAACACCGCATCGATATTCTCGAAAAGCAGGCACTTGAAAAGGGAATGCATCTTGAACCACTTTCAGACTATTTGAACTTCTTCCGCTACGGCTGTCCTCCACACGGCGGCGCTGGTATTGGTCCAGGACGACTCATCATGAAACTCCTCGATCTTCCAAACGTGCGAGAGGCAACGTATCTTCCACGAGACGTGAAGCGACTCAATCCGTAGAAAGTGTGTGCGCTAAAACTACTGACTTTCTTTCCCTGAGGTATACTATTTTAATTAGTTAGCTCTTTGGATAGTTTGTCTAAAAGAGCTAATAGAGTTCTCATGTAGAGCTGTTTAATTGTTTTCATTTACACAACCGCTTCGTTTGCAACGGCAAATGGAGTGGTTTTTTTGTATGTATATTGACCTTAACTGGTTTTCGTGTTAATTTAAAAGAAAACACGAATCAATGAAACGAATTTTTTCCTTTACAGAAATGATTGATTTTTTGGAAGTAGCACATAATGGTTCAGACATGTTTACAGTAACAACCGGTGTATATGACGGCCTCCATGGTGCCCATGTTCGCTATTTACAAAAAGCAAAGAATATCCGCCCTACCAACAAACTCATTGTAGGTATCTTTTCAGATGAGCTTACTTTTAAGCGGAAGCAAAAGTTTCCTGTTTCGAAACAAAGAGACCGCGCTGAAACAATTGCCGAGCTTCGCTGTGTAGATTTCATTGTTGTACTCACAACAAAAGAAGAGACATATGCATTCATAGAGGCAGCAAACCCTACACACCTTGTTGTATCAAAAACAACAGAAGAGGGTGACTACTCCGCTGAGACAATGGAAGAAAGGTTTAAAAAGAAGACAGCGGTCGTTGTGCTGGATTCTCAAGGAGATGTTCACAGTAGTGATTGGCTTAAGTAAAAATGATAAAAAGCAGTGACGAATAGAATTCGTCACTGCTTTTTTTATTCCTCTCCCGGTTTATCAAGCAACATCCCTTCAAGTTCGGGCGATGCTCCCGCGATGCGCATGACGTCTTTGTCGAGCTTTTTGAATTCTTTGCTGGTGGCGTTGTAGTGGTTGACGGCAGTGCCAAGTGTCGTGCCGAGCTTTGCGTGGTAATCTTCGTACGCCTTCAAATGCTTTCCCAGTTCTTCCACTCGCTTCACGATATCTTTTGCAGTCTCTTCAATCTGAAGCGCGCGAAGACCTTGAAGTACCGTCTGAAGATACGCGAGAAATGAAGTCGGAGAAACGATGATTACGTGATACTTTGAAGCCGCACGCTGAATGAGGTTTTCCGTATCTTCATCCTGAAGCGCGCCAATTTTGTTGACGATCAAATCATAGTAAATAGCTTCATGAGGGATGAACATGAATGCGAAATCCATTGTGCCTTCTTGTGGCTTGATATACTGCGCGGTTTCCGCGATGCGGTTTTTGAGATCAGCGACGAATGATTTTTCCAACTTTTCTTTTTGAACAGGATCTTGCTCTTCCACAAGACGGTTGTAATTCTCGAGCGAGAATTTCGAATCGATAGGCACGATCTTGTCTTTTACATACACCACAGCGTCCACGATCGAGCCGTCGGTGAAGCCATATTGCATTTGGTAGCCGCCGGAAGGAAGGACGTTTTTCAAAACAGTTTCAAGATAATATTCGCCGAGGATGCCGCGCTGTTTTGGGTTTTTCAAAATATCCTGCAAGCTTTTGAGCTGGTCGGTAAATGACATAACCTGCTTGTTGGTTTCGTCGAGGCGAGTGAGACGTTCGGTGATATCGCGAATGATGTCTTGCGATTCTTTCGTCTGGTAGCGAATGGTTTCGGTGACTTTGTTGTGCGAATCGGAAAGGCGAGTGTCGATGGTGCGTGAAAGTTCATGCACTTGCTGGAGGAGGAGATCGAAAGCACGGTTGTCTTGTGGAGCCTGTTCGGCCGGTTTTCTGCGGCCCACGATTGCCCATGCGATACCGCCGCCGATAATGAGTCCGAGAATGATGAAGAGAATTGTTTCCATGGAAGTATTCTAGCATATCAGAAATTCACAAGAATCTCTTGTCAAAAAGTACAATAGGAGTACACTTTACTCATCACGTTGCACTTTGAAAATCGTGTGCACTAAAATAAAGGAGGTATTACTATGCATTTCCATAACATGGATCGCTAAGGTTGGTTAAGGTTAAACAAAAGGGCCCTGTTGCAATACACAGAGCCCTTTTTTGTTACATCCCCAAATAATGCTTCAGCGTATACACCCAATCTTCATCACTTCCGCCGTCTGCCATTTTTTGTGTGAGAAGCCATTGTAAGTATCCTTTATCTATAGCGCGCACCTCTTCCAAACTTTTTCCATTGTGTTTTCCAAAACTGAATGTTTTCAAGAGGGAAGGAAGCTTTGAGATATTCATCATTTCTTCCAACACTTTCTCGTGGTCGTCACCATACTGTGCGCCTGCTTTTAGAGCGAGCCGATTGAACAGTTCTTCAAGCACTCGAACATCGCCGAGTGCGTCATGTGCTGTGGCTTCCACTTCGATACCAAGGAAGTAGCGAAGAAATTGCAGGTTGTATCTTGGAATTTTTCCTTCCGGGTCAAGGTGCCGCGCGATCTTCAGCGTGCAGATATGATGCTTTGGAATGATGTCTTCTTTTTTCAGCATATCAAGATCAAATTTCGCATTATGAGCGACGACGATTGTGTCCTCGTCTTCGAAGAGATTTTTTATTCCAGCATAGAGCGGGCTTTCTTTAAAGAGCGGCTTATCAGCCACCATTTTTTCCGTAATGTGATGCACCGACATTGCTTCTATGGAAATAGGAAGCGGCGGCTTGAAGAATTCACAGCGCTCGTTTCCATCGACGCTCCAGGCTATTTGGCAGAGGCGATCTTTGTCTTCATTTCCTGTTGTTTCTGTGTCGAAAAATACTATTTTTTTCATTGGGAAGTATTGTATCACGTGTGCTATAATACACGCATGAATTTGCACGAAACCATTAAAGACGGCATAAAAGATGCCATGAAGTCAAAAGACGCGGTTCGTCTTGCGACCTACCGCGCCCTCACGAGCGCCATGACCAACGAAGCTGTGGCGAAAGGAAAAACACCTCAAGATATGCTCGAAGACGAAGATGCAATGAATATCATCATGCGTATCGCAAAACAGCGAAAAGATGCTATCGAGCAGTTTACTTTCGCTGGCCGCGACGATTTGGCCGACGAAGATAAAGCACAGCTTGCTATCATCCAAGAATTCCTTCCCGCGCAACTGTCGCACGATGAAATCAAAGCAACGCTCACTCGCATGCAGGGCGAGCTTGGTGTCACCGATGTGTCAAAGAAAAACATGCTGCTTGGTGCCGCTATGAAAGAAATGAAAGGAAAAGCCGATGGCGCGGTCGTGAAAGAAATAGTAGACAGTATGTTTGCCTAATATGAAAATCATTTTACATTTTATACTTCTTTCACTTTCGATATTCGGTACCGCAGCGCTTCTTCCTCAGTACCTCTCTGTTGCTCCGTGGTGGATGGTATTCATCGCTGGTGCGGCGCTTATGTTTATCCTCACAACAGTAAGACCTGTTATTAGTGTTCTTACATTTCCAATCAATTTTTTTACACTTGGTATTTTTAGCCTCGTTATTAATGCACTCTTCTTCTTGCTTCTTGAAGTTCTTATTCCAGGTTTCGTTATCAATGGTTTTATTGGAGCTCTTATTACATCAACCATTGTCTTATTTATCAACTGGATTCTCACGAAAGTGTTGAAGAAAGACTAGTATGGGATTTTTCTCACAGAAAAAAATTCTTGTTACGCACAATGGTGTTTTTCACGCTGATGATATTTTTGCGACAGCGACACTCATGCTTCTTTTGAAAGAAGAGGTTGAGATTATTCGTACTCGAGATGAAACACAGATCGCGCGTGGTGACTATGTCTATGATGTTGGCGGAGAATATGATCCAGAGAAAAATCGTTTTGACCACCACCAAGAAGGTGGAGCAGGGAAGCGAGATAATGGAATTCCGTATGCGGCGTTTGGTCTTGTGTGGAAAACATACGGAGAAAGTGTTTGTGGAAGCGCAGAAATTGCAAAAAAAATCGAAGAACGATTAGTCCAAGCTGTCGATGCCGATGACAACGCCTTCACTCTCGAAGACTGGAAATTTCCTGATGTGAAGTCCTACCGCATTCAGTCCATGTTCGGAGTATTTCGCCCGACTTGGGAAGAGGAAAAAGATCACGACTCAGTGTTTGAAATGCTCGCGATGCTTGCAAAGAAAATCATTCTTCGTGAAATAGCTCATGCAAAAGGGGTTATTAATGCACGGGAAAAAGTACGTGCAGATTACGAAGCGTCTGAAGACAAACGCATTGTTGTTTTGAATGGCGAATACCCTGTAGGAGATACGCTCCAATCTTTTGATCAACCGTTGTTTATTGTTGCAAAACGTACCGATGGAAAATGGCATGCACATGGAATTGCTAAGGTTCCAGGCTCGTTTGATCTGAAGAAAAACTTTCCACAAGCCTGGGCTGGCAAGCGCGACGAAGAACTTCAAAAAGTTACCGGCGTTCATGATGCTGTTTTCTGCCACAATGGGCGTTTCATTGCGGTGGCTCTTTCAAAGGAAGGAGCTTTGAAATTGGCCCAAATTGCGCTAGAGTCCTAATACGATGGCACTTATCGATGAAATCACCATACATGCACAGGCCGGCCGCGGAGGCGACGGTGTTGTTCGTTGGCGCCAGGAAAAATTTATTCCAAAAGGTGGACCAGCAGGAGGCGACGGAGGTAATGGCGGACATGTGTACGCTGTGGCTATTCGCGATGTCACCAAGCTTGCCGAATACCGCAGCAAACACACCTTCAAAGCAGAACGCGGCGAAGACGGCATGGGTGGCAGCAAACACGGCGCCAACGGTGAAGATATTGAAATCGAAATTCCTGTGGGTTGTATTGTTACCAATCTTGCAACAGGGGAGCGTTTTGAATTTACCGAAGACACACAGAAATTTCTCATATTGAAAGGTGGTCGTGGTGGAAGAGGTAACGAACAATTCAAAAGCTCGATCAACGTCACTCCCAAAAAAGCAACTCCCGGAAAAGACGGCGAAGAAGCAGATTTTAAAATCGAACTTGAACTTTTTGCTGACCTTGGCTTGGTAGGATTTCCAAATGCCGGAAAGTCGAGTCTCTTGAACGGCCTCACTCGCGCAAAAGCAAAAGTGGGAGAATATGCCTTTACGACTATCGACCCCAATCTCGGCGAGCTGTATGGCTACGTGGTTGCCGATATTCCTGGTCTCATTGAGGGTGCGTCTGAAGGTAAAGGTCTCGGTATGAAATTCCTTCGTCATATCAAACGCACGCGTATGCTCGCGCACCTTATCTCTTTTGAAAATGATACTGAAGCCGGCGGAAAGGGAATGAAGAAAGCTTACGAAGAAATTCGAAAAGAACTCGAAGCATACGGCAATGGTCTTCCTGAAAAAGAAGAAATAATTATTCTCACCAAGACTGATGTTGTTTCTCCTGAAGTTGTCGCGAAGCGTGTGAAAGAATTTCAAAAAATCACAAAGAATGTATTTGCGATCACGCTCTATGATGATGCGGTGATAAAAAACTTTAGAGATGAATTGGTAGAAATTTTGAGGAAATAAAAAACTCCGGATTGTGTAACCGGAGTTTTTTTAATTTCAACTTAGAGCCATTGGCGCTTAAGTTCGTCGAGTTCTTTCTGGAGGGCGGCACTTCTTTCCATGCTTGCAGTCGTTTCTTGTTCGTAATGAGACCTGGTTCTTTTTTCGTGTTCCATTGCTTGGGCTATTTCGTTTGATTTGAATTTGAAATAATTTTCCTCTTCCGTTATGTCCAAAGGAATAATTTTCCAGAGTAGCAAGGAACCGGGCTTGAATCTATCATTTAATAAAGCAATAAACGCTATGATTGCTGGCGCTATGTACGATCGGGGTGATACGAGTATTTGAAGCAAGGAAATAGGTTTAAGATTTTCCATGCTCGTATAATATCTTGCTATAAGGAATTCTGCCGTGATGACTACAAAAAACACTACAAAAAATGTCTCTGTACAGCTCAAAATGCGTCCCCTTAGCGAAAGCACAAAAGCTTCTCGGGTCTGTTGGTGTGTCATATTTTTTAAGGATTAATTTTTACTAGTATTACAAGACTTTTTAGGAGTGTCAAATGCATCTCGATAATAAAATTGCTATACTAGCGGAATCAGATTTATGAAACAATACTATCCCACAATCGGCCTTGAGATTCACGCGGAGCTTCATACTAACTCCAAAATGTTCTGCGCGTGCAAGAACGACGCCGATGAAGAAACGCCCAACAAAAACATTTGCCCGGTCTGCATGGCGCATCCTGGTGCTATTCCGACGATCAACAAAAAAGCAGTGGAGCACGTGATCCGCGTGGGTATGGCGCTCGGCGCTGATATTGCTGACTTCACAGAGTTTGACCGCAAAAACTATTTCTACCCCGATATCCCAAAAGGTTATCAGATTTCGCAGTATAAATTTCCCATCGTTTCCGGTGGCGAACTTGCCGGCGTGAAAGTGACGCGTGTGCATCTTGAAGAAGATACCGCCAACTCAAAACACGACCGTGGTGACTATACGCTTGTCGACTACAACCGCGCGGGTGTGCCGCTCATGGAGCTCGTGACAGAGCCGGTGATCCACAGTGCTGAACAAGCAGGAAAGTTTGCACGCGAACTCCAGCTCCTTTTCCGCTACCTCGGCGTTTCTGAAGCGAATATGGAAAAAGGCCAGATGCGTGTGGAAGCCAATATTTCTATTTCCGACGATCCAGAAAATTTCGGAACGAAAGTAGAAGTGAAGAACTTGAACTCTTTCCGCAGTGCTGAGCGCGCTATCGAATTTGAACTTGAACGCATGAAGAATCTTCTTGAAGAAGGAAAGGGGAGTGAGATCGTGCAAGAAACACGTGGCTGGGATGAAGTGAAGCAGCGCACGTTTTCACAGCGCAGCAAAGAAAACGCCGCTGACTACCGCTATTTCCCTGACCCCGACCTTCCAAAACTCATGCTTTCTGAAGCATTCGACATGGAAACACTTCGGGCTAGCCTTCCGGAACTACCAGAAGCAAAGCGCGCTCGATATTCTTCAGCATACGGACTCAAAGATATCGATATCGAAGTGTATATGTATGATCCAAAACTTTCGACCTTTTTCGAATCGGTTGCTGGATCTCTTTCGAATCCTGAAACGGTTCGCACTGCTTCCAACTACATCATTTCCGACCTTCTTGGTCTTATGAAAACAAATACTGAGGCGAAGCTTCCAGAAGCCGATGCATTCGCTGCGCTCATGCAGATGATCGAGCGCGGCGAGCTTTCTTCTCGTGGCGCAAAAGATATTCTCGCTATTCTCGCAACTGAGGGCGGCGATCCGGAAGCAATCGCAAAAGAAAAAGGCCTTCTCCAACAAAATGACGAAGGCGCAGTGAAAGCTATCGCACAAAAAGTGATCGATGCGAATGAGAGCGTGGTTGCTGAATACAAAGCTGGAAAAGAAAACTTGCTGCAATTCCTCGTGGGACAAGTGATGAAAGAATCAAAAGGAAGTGCCAACCCCGGCCTTGCTTCGAAGCTTTTGAAAGAAATAATCGGGCAATAAAAAAGGGCGCCGATGCTTTCGCTGTCGACACCCTTAACCAAGTAAACTTTGGTCTCCCTCTATTTTGTAGATTCAAAGAACTCTTTTACGTTTCTGAGTTCGGTTGATGTAAGTGTTTTTTTGTATTCTTCCAATGTTTCACTAACGAGCGAAGTAAACACTTGTTTTGGTAGAGCTTTTTTTTGACACTTGACCCATCCTTCTGTGCCCATAGGTATAGTTGTTTCGATTACGGACACAACCCATGCATTAAAAAGTGGTACTTCGTGTATGGTAATTTCAAATGGATGATCGTCAAATTGCACACAAAAAGCGGTTATTCGAGTATTGGAATCAAAATTTCTTGGCCCGTTATGGGGTGTGAAATTACCAGAAGTAATTTCAGCCAGTATTCCTTTGAGGTTCTGAAAAAAACTTCTTAGGAGTGCTCCGTAAACGAAGTCTCTTTCCTGTCGAGTAAGTTTCAGGTACCGATTGTTGTTTTGGACAGTGAAGAGGTGTTTCTGTACCCATATTTCATCAAGTTTTACTTCTATCATTTTGGTAAAGTTTAAATTTCAAAAACTATACCAGTAAGGATTAGTGAAGTCAATTGCTGCATAAAAATTGAGTTTCGAGATATAATAGTTTTATATATGGACACACACATTCGCGTCGCTATCAACGGCTTTGGCCGTATCGGTCGTGCATTTTTGAAAATCGCGTGGGAGCGCCCGGAAATCGAGATCGTGGCTATCAACGATCTCGGTTCTCTCGAAAGTTTGGCGTATCTTTTGAAACACGACACTGTGTACCGTACCTGGCCGCATGATGTGAAGGTAGGGAATGGCTCTATCGTCATCGACGGAAAAGAAGTGAAGGTGCTCGCTATCAAAGACCCCGCAACGCTTCCATGGAAAGATATGAATATCGATGTTGTCGTGGAATCAACCGGCCTTTTCACCACATACGACAAAGCAGATATGCACATTCACGCCGGCGCGAAGCGTGTGGTTATTTCTGCTCCTGCAAAACAAGGCGAAGATACTTCGATCCAAGGAGAAACGATTCTTCTTGGCGTAAACGAAGAGAAGTTTGGAACCTGTCCTATCACATCCAATGCTTCGTGTACGACGAATGCGGCAAGCCCGCTTATCGCCATCATGCATGAATCGATCGGTATTGAGAAAGCCATTTTGAATACTGTTCACGGCTACACAGCTTCGCAAGCGCTCGTCGATGGCCCAAGCAAAAAAGATCTTCGTGAAGGACGCGCAGCTGCGCAAAATATCGTGCCGTCTTCAACTGGTGCTGCTATTGCAGTGACAAAAGCATTTCCTGTACTTGAAGGACTCTTCGATGGTATTTCTATTCGTGTCCCTGTGCCTGCAGGATCCATCGTCGATATCACCTTCGTCGCCAAGCGTGATACGACTCGCGAAGAAGTGAATGAGATCATGAAAAAAGCCGCTGCTGATCCGCGCTGGTCAAAAATCTTCGCTGTCACCAACGAACCGCTTGTTTCAAGCGACATCCTCGGCGAATCACACGCTTCCATCGCCGACCTCGAACTCACCCGCGTCGTGGGAGGGAACTTGGTGAAAGTGATGGGATGGTATGATAATGAGTATTCGTATACGTATACGCTTGTTGATCATGTTATTAAAACCGGATTAACAATTAATAAATAATATAAACATTATGGAACAATTTAAGCCTATAAATGAAGAAGGAGGTAAGCTAGAGAAAAAAGTTCTTCGGATTGAAGATATACAAAAGGGTGACGAATTTACCTACAAGAGTGACATAGGAGTTATTACAGTACGTGCCAAAGAAATACTTTCTTTTGACAATAAAATCACTGTCCAGCAAGTCGGAGGACCCCTTAATGGTCGTATTTTTGAAAATGTTTCATTGACTGAACTTACTCGTAAAGAGGAGGAGTAAAAAGCAACTCAGTATAACAAAGAATATATGAAAAAAATCTTCATCATCGTTCTCATTCTCGTCGCAGCGTTTGTGCTCGTAAAGGCATCTATCAAATCTCCAGATCAGGCAATCCCATCAGCAAGTGAAAATGCGACTGGCGACACTTCGGCTGTAGAAGAGTCGAGTGATATTGCCAAGGAAGAAAAAATTTCAGCAGATCGCATTACGGCAGAGTACACAGGATACAAGCCAGGAGGCAAGCAGGAAACGGGTACCGTCAAAGCTTCGGCATCAACGCTCGCTCGCACAGGCGCGGTCTTTTCAGGTAGCGTCACGTTTGATATGAACACCATCACGTCAGATCCTGTCAAAGACGGACTCATCACACATCTCAAGAGCAAGGATTTTTTCGATGTTGCTGTTCATCCAACAACAACATTCGTTATAACCGACGCGACAGAAACGCAGGTGAAAGGAAATCTCACCATGAAAGGTGTCACAAAGCCAGTCACACTTCCACTTTCGTTTGATGAAGTAAAAAATGAATTCGGAAGCACTGTTCGTGTAAATATGAACGACTATGGCATCGACCAGACATTTACTGATGACGAATTTCTTCTCACTATAACAGTCCGCTAACTATCTTGTATGCAACAAACCATCTACATCGCTTCAGATCACGCAGGCTTCAAGATGAAGGAATATCTTCGCGATGCACTTTCGGAAGGCTACACTATTGTCGATCTTGGGCCAGAAGAATATGACGAAACGGATGACTACCCTGTGACACTCGAGCCGCTGCTTGAAAAAGTTGCCAAAGACGATACCGCATTTGGAATTGTTATCGGTGGTTCAGGACAAGGAGAAGCCATGACAGCCAATCGTTTCAAAGGCATCCGGGCTGCGGTGTACTATGGTGAACCAGTGGATATTCTCACACTTTCTCGCGAGCACAATGATGCGAATGTTCTTTCACTTGGTGCGCGTTTTGTAGAACTCGATGAAGCGCTCGGTGCTGTGAAGCTCTGGCTCGCGACTCCGTTTTCAGGAGACAATCGCCATGTGCGAAGGATACACGAACTTGATACACTATGATCACTATTCGCAAAAAAATTCCAACCGTTGTCTACTTTGCCATCGTGGCGCTCGTGGGATCGCTCTTCACGCTCTATATTTCTTCGCGGGTTGAGAACTTGCTCGATGTGCAGATGAGCGCGTATACTGCCGAATACGGAGCGCTTGAGGCTAACCCGAGCGGATCTCTGGATATATAATGACTGAAATACTTCCGGCTCTCATGCCGAAAAACTTAGGAGACATCCGCGGCAAATTGTCGCTTATTTTCGAGCGCGCACACATGGTTCAGCTCGATATCATGGACGGCCAGTATGTGCCTGAACAGACATGGCCATACAACGGCGAAGATACGCAGGGCCTCAATGATATTCTTGCAGAAAATGAAGGGCTTCCATTTTGGGACGAAGTTGGTTTTGAATTTGATCTTATGGTGAAAAACGCCTCGGCTGAGATCGATATGTACCTCAAGCTGGGGGCATCGCGTATTGTTTTTCATGCTGATGCGGAAGATGATCCAAACGAGCTTTTTGAACGGATCGAAGCGCTGGATATGTATGTGCGCGAAACGACTGAATTTGGTATCGCACTCCGCTGCGACGAACCTCTTTCGAATATAGAAAAGTTTCTTCCGATCGTGGACTACGTGCAGTGCATGGGAATTGAAAAAATCGGTTACCAAGGTGAAGCATTTGATCCGCGGGTGATCGAGCAGATACACGCTATTAAGGCAAAATATCCTGAGATGAAAGTGTCGGTGGATGGGGGAATCAACATAGAAACAGCGCATCAGGTGATCGACGCCGGAGCTGAGCGGCTTGTTGTTGGTTCAGCTATTTGGAAGACGGTGGATCCAGAAGATGCGCTGAGAGATTTTCAGAATCTTGTGAGGATATAAAAATATCGAACCTGTATTTTTTTTGACAAGTATGGTTTTTTTTGGTATTGTGTAAAAAATATTTTTCTTAATTAAAAAATAATACACATGACAACAGGAATAGACACCTCAGATCATTTAGGGATCAATTTTCTTGATCTTCAAAACAAGAATCCTTTAGACTTTTTTCTATCTCTCCAGTCTTTTTTTACCATTCAAGAGAGTGAAGAAGAATATTTTTGGGTAAGTGAGGAACGAATGAAAAACCCACAGATACTCCAAGTTACAACCAACTATAAAGGTCAACTTGTTTTGGATGCTAAAAATGGACACATTTCTTTTAGTGATAAATTGAGCGATACTCCAGATTTGAGTGGAAATGACATTTTGGAATTGTTGCAGAAATTCTGTGATCAATTAAAAAATACGGGGTACTGTAAAATTTTCGCGAAAGAGTATTACATGAGTAATGACATAGAGTTCAGATGTGAACTTCGTTATGAAGACGGTAAAATTATCCGTAAAGAATACTTTGTGACGGTTTTAAGGGAGATAGCTTCTAATACAAACAGGTAGTATTTCTATGATCGATTACATAGCTTCTCGTGTACTGGGGAGCTATTTTTATTTCTCATGATATACTTTTCATATGAGTGGCAACCTCAGCGACCAAGAAATTCTTTTCCTTGAAGAAAAGGCAAACGACATTCGTCAGTCGATTATTTCGATGCTTCTTGAAGCAAAAAGCGGACACACCGCTGGACCACTTGGCATGGCAGATGTCTTCACGCTTCTTTATTTCCATGTCTTGAAACACGATCCTAAAAATCCCGCATGGGAAGAGCGTGATCGCCTCGTGCTTTCCAACGGCCACATTTGTCCCGTGCTCTATGCCACGATGGCGCATGCCGGCTATTTCCCTCTGGAAACGCTCCAGACACTTCGCAAATTCAAAAGTCCTCTCCAAGGACATCCGCACCGCGAATTCCTTCCTGCGCTTGAAAATAGCTCCGGCCCGCTCGGCTCGGGTCTTTCACAGGCTGTGGGTATGGCTATCGCCGACCGTATCGACCGCGGGCAAAATTCCGGCCGGTTCGTGTACTGTCTCACTGGCGACGGCGAACTCAACGAAGGGCAGAATTGGGAAGCTATTATGCTCGGCGCGAAAGAGCGTCTTCACAACCTCATCATGATCGTCGACCGCAACAACATTCAGATCGACGGTTATACCGAAGACATTATGCCGCTCAATGATCTTGCGAAGAAATTCGAAAGCTTCAATTGGCACGTACAGGAAGTGGATGGCCACAATTTCCAGATGTTAAATGATGCGATCGGTAAAGCGAAAGCGTATTATGAAAAACCATCCGTCATCATCGCGCGCACGATCCCTGGAAAAGGTGTGAAAGAATTCGAACGCGACTTCCACTGGCATGGCATGCCGCCAAATAAAGAACAGGCAGAAATGGCTTTGAAAGAACTTCGCACGCTTGGAAATGTTATCAGGAGTGAACATCAATAATCATGCTTGATCCAAAGTTAAAACTGAATCCGAAACTGTGGAATGACGACGTCGAGCAAGTGCCGATTCGCAATGGGTTTGGCGAAGGGCTTGTGGTGGCGGGCGAAGAAGAAAAGAACGTCGTCGCGCTGTGTGCGGACCTCACTGAAAGCACAAAAATGGACAAGTTCCGTGAAAAGTTTCCTGAGCGATACATTGAAATCGGTGTCGCTGAACAAAACCTTGCGTCCGTTGCTTCTGGTATGGCGGCGATGGGAAAGATTCCGTTTATTTCTTCATATGCAATGTTTTCTCCAGGAAGAAACTGGGAGCAGATTCGTACGACCATTTGTTACAACGACCGTCCAGTGGTAATCGTTGGAAGTCATGCTGGTGTGTCTGTTGGTCCTGACGGTGGCACACATCAAGCTATCGAAGATCTCGCTATCACACGCGTCATTCCCAACATGATCGTGCTTTCACCGTGTGACTCTATCGAAGCAAAGAAAGCCACCATCGCAATTGCGAAAATGGGAAAGCCCGCGTATCTTCGTCTTGCTCGCGAAAAGACAGGAGTGATGACGACACCCGAAACTCCGTTTGAAATAGGTAAAGCACAGATTTTCTACCGTCCGGAAGGTCTCGCACACGTGGGGATCATCGCTACCGGCGCGCTTGTGCGAAATGCGCTGCTTGCCGCCCGCGATCTTGAAAAAAAAGGAGTGAAGGTGGTTGTGATGAATCTTGCAACGATTAAACCCCTCGACACAGAAGCCATTTTGGCGCTCGCAAAAGAAACGAATGCGATCGTGACTGTGGAAGAACACCAAGTAGCTGGCGGTATGGGAAGTGCTGTTGCAGAATATCTCGCAGCACATCATCCGACACCCATTGAATTTATCGGCGTGCAAGACACATTCGGCCAATCAGGAAAACCCGATGAACTCATTAAACACTACGGAATGAGCAGGGAAGATATAGGAGCAGCGGTGAAGAAGGTGCTTGATAGAAAGAAATAATATGCAAGAAATTAAACTCGGAACCTGGCGCCATTTCAAAGGTCACATAGTACAAGTGGTTGGCGTTGCAAAAAACTCAGAAAACCACGAAGAAGAATTCGTGGTGTATCACCATCCCGACAAAGACGGAAAAGACCAGATCTGGATCCGGCCTGTTCCTATGTTTCTTGAGACTATTGAGAGAGATGGGAAGACAATGAAGCGGTTTGAGTATTTGGGAAATTAATTGTACTGAATAGAATCCTTGGGTGTATTCCAATCAGCATTAGCAGCGAGTTTGTAGTTCAGGGCTGTCTCTCTCACTGATTCATATCCATAGGTATCGATCAATTCACGTGCTTTGTGATACAGAGGGTTTACTGAAGGTGCCTTACCGTTTTCATACACGTGTTCTAAGCTTTTAGTAAGGTGTCCTTGTTCAGCACCAATTTCCTCTATGACTTCCACTAATTCTTCAATAAGAGTTACTTTAATTTTAGGATCATCAATGTGTTCAAAGAGACCGTAGACAGCATGTTGGAGTGTTTGCGCGCTCTCTACTGCTTTTGCTGTTTCTTCTTCAAATTTTTCTTCTCGTCCTTGGTCATCTACTGGTGGTTCAATGGCATGTTCAACTACACTTCCTCCACCGGTGTCTTTTTTAATCGCTTCGTCAGCCAGCCACTTGAATTTTCCTTCCATTCCCATATAAGTTCATTATAACATCTTCGGTTTGAAATCCCGAGGTGCTTGTGTGAGTAACTCTTCCAATTTCGCTTTTGTTAGCAAGCCTTTTTGTGCGCCTACGTGTTGTACAACAGACATCGAGTTGATCGGCGCCCATGTAAGTGCAGCACCAAGATCCATTCCCATTGCTAAACAAGAAACGATAGTTGACGCATAGGCATCTCCGGCGCCGGTTCGTTCAAATGGTGTGTGTGGATACACTGGCATGAACCAGTAGTTTCCATTTTCTTCTCGCGCGTAGGCGCCTTCGATTCCATCGGTCATCACGATCTGTTTTGGACCGAGCGCGTGGAGCATATCCATCAATTTCTTTTTGTCGGTTTCTTCGACTTTCAAAATACGCTGCGCTTCTTCAACGTTGCAGAAAAATATATCACTCATTGCATAGACATCAGCAAGAGCTTCTTTTCCAAGCTTCATTTGAAATGTACCAGGTTGGAATGCAAGCTTTGTTTCTGGATGCTCTTTGAGCCATGCGACTATTTCATGATGAAATGCTTCAGTGTTGTCGCCAAGAGAAGTGAGGTAGATCCATTTTGGAGGAGTGAAATTGGCAGGGAGTGAGCGGGGAAACGGAGAGTGGTTCACAAGGATAGTGCGCTCAACGTCGTACCAGAGCACGTAGTGGTAGTTGGTGGGAAGATTCGGGTCGGTACTCATGTAGTCTCCTGCAACGCCATTCTTGGCGAGTTCCTCAAGACATTCTTTTCCGTTTTGGTCGTTTCCAACAGTTGCCATAAGCGCAGTTGAAAGACCAAGACGCGCACCGGCTACTGCCGCGTTTGCGCTGTTGCCGACAGCTTTTACTATTTCTACTGATTCAAACGGCACCTTGTCGCCAAAACGTACGCAGAGTTCACATGCGGTGTTGTCGAGCTTGCAATGCACTGCGGCGTCTTTGATCCGAATAAATGCGTCCGTGACGATGTCGCCGATCGCAACCATATCAAACTGTTTTTCCATACCGCGAGTATAGCATGTGTGGTGTAGTGAAGGTGTGAATTAGGAAGGCGAAGGCTCTTTGCTATACTTTACCCATGAACACACTTCGCGAATATATCGCTGATGCTGCTGCTGGAGGATACGCGCTCGGGCATTTTAATATTTCCAATCTTGAAGGTTTGCATGCGATAGCAACCGCTGCGAAAGAACTCGATGTGTCGGTTGTTATTGGTCTTTCTGAAGGCGAAGAAGATGCGGTGGGTATTCATCAAGCGGTTGCACTGGTGAAATCATTTCGCGACCAAGGCCAGCCTATTTTTCTCAATGCCGATCATCACTACAGCTTCGAGCGCGTAAAAGCGTGCATCGACGCCGGATTCGACATGGTGATCTACGACGGCGCGGATAAATCTTTCGAAGAAAATGTTTCGATTGCAAAGCAGTGCGTGGAATATGCACGCGTATCAGGAAAAGATGTTCTCGTGGAAGCGGAAATAGGATTCATCGGAAGTGGATCGAGTATTAAGGAAAGTATTCCGGAAGGCGCAGGTGTGAAAACAACTCCCGAAGAAGCACGGCAATTCGTTGAAATGACGGGAGTCGATCTTTTGGCTCCGTCTGTTGGCAGTATTCACGGCATCATCAAAAGTGGAAAGCCTCATATCGACACTGAGCTTGTCGCAAAAATAAAAGAAGCCGCTGGGGTGCCGCTCGTGCTTCACGGTGGTTCGGGTCTTCGTGATGAAGATTTCACCGGCGGAATAAAAGCTGGAATCTCAATGGTACACATCAACACCGAGCTTCGTGTCGCGTACACAGAAGCGGTACGAAATATGCTCAAAGAAAAACCCGAAGAAACGACTCCCTATAAATACGGCACTGCCGGAAAAGAAGCGATGAAGGAAGTCGTGATGAAGCGCCTCCGCCTTTTTAGCGGAAAATAATTTTCATAAAAAATATCAATGAATATCGAGACCAACATCAAAAAGTTTTTTAAAGGAGATATTGAAAGCACCAAAGAAGTGCTCGAAAAGTATTCGACTGACGCGAGCCTTTTGAAAGTGCGTCCGAAGCTCGTGGTGTTTCCGAAAGATTCGCTCGATATTCAAAATCTTGTGCAGTGGGTGAAGGATAATAAAGAAAAAGACCCGTCGCTTTCACTCACCGTGCGCGCGGCTGGTACGTGTATGTCGGGTGGTCCGCTCAACGACTCGATCATTATGGATGTCACTCGGTACATGAATACTATCGGTGAAGTGATCCCCGTGAAAGAGTACGAGCATATGCCGAAATATCCAGGAGCACACGCTGTCACCATTTCCGGAGAAGTGACGCTTCAGCCTGGCGTTTTCTACCGCGACCTCGAAACAAAAACATTTGAAAAAGATCTCGTGCTTCCGTGCTTCACCGCTTCCAAATCTATCAACGCGATCGGTGGCATGGTGGGCAACAACTCTGCCGGAGAACTCACACTTCAGTATGGAAAAACCGAAGACTATGTAAAAGAAATGAAAGTGATCTTCGCCGACGGTCACGAATACATCGTGAAGCCGCTCACTCGTCGCGAAATGTATTTGAAAATTGCAGAATCTACGTTTGAAGGCCAAGTGTACAAGCAGATGTTCGACCTCATCAAAGATCACAAAAGTATGATCGCTGCTGCAAAACCGCGCGTCACAAAAAATTCTGCAGGATACAACTTATGGAATATTGTTTCAAATGAAGGAAATGACGAAGAAGTGTTCGACCTTTCGCAGGTTATCATCGGCGCGCAAGGAACGCTCGGCATTGTGACAGAAGTAACCCTTCGGCTCGTGAAGAAACCTGGACTTTCAAAGCTTGCGGTGGTGTTCATGGACGACCTCGATCAGCTCGGAAGTGTTGTAAAAGAAATCCTCACCACACGCCCGCTCACGCTCGAAAGCTACGACGACAAGACCTTTGGACTCGCGATGAAATTCTTCAAAGATTTCGTAAAAGCGAAAGGTTTTTTCGGGACGATCGGTTTTGGACTGCAGTTCATTCCTGAGTTTTTCATGGTGCTCACGGGTGGTGTGCCAAAACTCATTCTTCTTGCAGAATACGAAGGCAGCTCAATGGAAGAGATCGACGCGAAATGTCAGGCGCTCAAAGAGATGATGAAAAAGTTCAATCTGAAAACGCATGTGACAAAGTCGCCGAAGGAAGCGAAAAAATACTGGGATATGCGCCGCGACAGTTTCGCGCTTCTTCGCAAGCATGTAGCTGGTCGCCATACGGCGCCGTTCATTGATGACATCATTGTGCGTCCGGAATTCCTTCCTGAATTCTTGCCGAAGCTGAACGCTATTTTAAATGAATACGACAACATGATGTACACCATCGCTGGTCATGCAGGCAACGGCAATTTTCACATCATTCCACTCATGGATTTCAACGACGCGCGCACGGTGCCGACGATTTTCGAAGTTTCGGAACGTGTCTACGATCTTGTTATTCAATATGAAGGCTCTATCGACGCCGAACACAACGACGGCATTATCCGCACACCGTATCTTCAGAAAATGTTCGGCATTGGAATCTGCGCACTGTTCCAAACAACGAAAGATATTTTCGATCCTAAAAATATTTTCAACCCACACAAAAAAGTAGGGGAGGAGAAATTCTTCCTGCAAGAACACATCATTCAACCGGAGAAAGAAAAGCACACTTCCTAGGTGTAAAGTCATAGGTATTGACATAAGTATTACTTCAATGTATTTTGGTTTTAAATTAAAAACCAAAAAAATGGTACGAAAGATTAATAGTTTAAAAACAACGACCTTTGCTACTGACCCTCGAAGAATTTTTCTCGAAAGCAAAGGGTACGTTTTTGCAAGCCCTCAGGCGCGTCACCCCAAAACTCCTAAGTTGATCCTCAATGCTGCTTACAACAGAGTGCTTGTGGTTTGTAACCCTGAGTATGTATCAGAAGAAGAGCAGCTCACCTTTGCTGAAAAAGTTTGTGAAGAAATGAATGCTTCAAAACGGTGGACGGCGACAGTTGGACGGTCAAAAAGAAAGATGAGTTTTTACTATGTGACCTATGAGGAATTGTAGGAATTAAAATATAAAAAGCCACGAGTGCTCCTATCTCACGTGGCTTTTTTCTTGCCATATTTGTCAAAATAGGTATAATTGCCCCCATGTTCTCAATTAATGCAAAATCACGCGGAAATGATCGTGCGGACAAGGTTCGCGCGGAAGGCTTCATTCCGGCTGTCGTATACGGACCTAAACAGGAAACCGTGTCAATTTCTGTGCCAAAACAAGAATTTATCAAGGCGTTTAAAGATGCCGGCGAGTCAACAACTGTGACTCTCATGGTAGACGGCGCCAAGCATGACGTGCTTATCCATGATGTCGACTACGATCCTGTAGCCCACACTCCTCGCCACGTAGACTTCTACGCTGTCGACATGAACAAGCCGATCGAAGTTTCAGTACCGCTCGAATTCGAAGGTGTTGCTCCTGCAGTGAAGGGAAACATCGGAACACTCGTGAAGGTTATGCACGAAGTACAGATCGAAGCGCTTCCAAAAGATCTTCCTCACTCAATTTCTGTTGATATGAGTGGTCTTACGGGTCTTGATAGTCAGATTGCTGCAGGTGATCTTGTTCTTCCAAAGGGAGTAACACTTATCACCAGCGCTGATGAAGTGGTTGCTGCTATCGCATCTCTTGCGGCTGATGAGCCAACAGATGCTCCAGCTATGGACCTCTCTGCTATTGAAGTGGAAAAGAAAGGAAAGAAAGAAGAGGAAGCTCCCGCAGCGGAATAATACTCTCACTCTTTTGAAAAAACCGACGAAAGTCGGTTTTTTTTGTTTTCCACTGTTTTGATGCTTTTCTTTTATAAATGAAGGTACAATATATTTCATGAATATATTTAAAGATCCTGCGTACGCATCTCTCCGCGTACTAGTGCTTATTATCGTTTTTGTCGGTATCGGAGCCTTTGCACTGAACGCTTCGCGAAATGATTCTCTGAGTCAGACGGGTCAGGTTATTGGTGGAAAAACCACTCCTGTTACGACACTCAAAGTTGGCATGAAAAGAAACGCCGAAGTAAAAGCACTTCAGGAACTTTTAACCAAGAGAAAATTTTATATAGGAAAAATAGATGGTAATTTCGGAAAAGATACTGAAGAAGCGGTAAAGAAATTTCAATCAAATTATCAACTCAAGCCAACAGGAACATTCGGCCAATCATGGGTTGACGAAAATCCGGGCATGATGCCACCGGAAGAGCTTGAACCAGTTACCGCGTGCGATGTTGACTTAGATAATGATGGGATTATTACAGTGAATGATATTACTATCTTTATAGGGGAATATGGTCAGACTGGGCTTGGAGTTGTTGCAGATTTTAATGATGATGCAGTTGTTGATACTGTAGATTTAATACTTCTTAATTCGTTTTTTGGTCAGCTTGTTGAGTGTCAGTTCAAAGTTAGCCTTGCAGAAAATAATAATGCAATCAATGGAGCCCATGTCATTGAAGTTAGTAATTCAGCTGAAACTCCGAATGTGCCAGTATTTGCTTTCACATTTAAGTCTCAAGGAGATGTGGATCTTTTGGTAACCGAAATTCCTGTGCGTTTTACCTCTACTGAGGCTACGGGGAATGACCCCGATGATCTTGCTGTAAGTGCAACTTTATATATGGACGGAACAGCTGTTGGTTCAAAAAACTTTTTAAGCACAGATCCTGACGATGGAGTTGAAACTATTGTGTTTAATAATCTTGATGTTGATGTGGGAGACGGATCAGGAGAATCAAATGAGTTGGTTGTTATGGTAGATTTTAAATCCACAGGAAACATTCTTGATAATGGGGATACTTTTAAAGCAGAAATTGGCATACCTGAGCGCAATGCAATTATCGTTGAAAATGTAACCGAAACTCAAGTTCCAATCGACGACCGAAGTGGTACGGCGGTTGGTGAAGCCTCTGAACTTCGTGACTCTGGAATTACCGTGGCACTTCTTTCTTCAGATGCTTCATTAAATGGTATTATGGGAAACTTTTCTTTCACATTTACAGCAACAGCCTTTGGTAATGATGTATATGTTGATAAATCAATGCCACTCTTTGACGGTACTATTAACACTCCTGGTGTAGACGAATCAGATGTTAATCTTTTGGGCGGGCAAGGCACGATTGGTCTTTCTGTAATTACATCAGATACTGCAGACGAAGGTACCAATGGATATCTTATTGAAGAAGGTAACACCGAAACATTCACTATTGCGACATATATTACGCCAACAACCACGGGTTCGTTCCAGCTCCAGCTCGGTCATATTGCATTCGCGTCAAGTGATACTGATGCGACAACAGCATACACTCTAAATCTAGACGAATTTATTACGCAATCTCTTCCTCTCACGGCAAACTAGCGTTTATTGACCTCTTCTAAAAATTACTGCCTCCCGTAAAAAGGCAGTAATTTTTTATGCTATACTACGTCAGTATACGTATGAAACGAATCTTTTCATTGATGCTTCTTGCTGCTGTTATTGCGGGATCAGTTTCCCCGGTTTTTGTTCGTGCTCAAACTGAACTCCAAAACGCACAATCCGACCGCGCTATTCTTGAAGCTCAGCTCAAACAGCTCGAAGCTGAGATTGCTGCAAAACAGCAAGAGCTCAATGGACAAAAAACGAAATCCCTCACGCTTCAGAATGAAGTGAATTTTCTCAAAACAAAAATCAGTAAGTCGCAGCTTGATATCAAAGCTAAAGATCTCACAATATCAAAACTGAAAGGGGAGATTGGTACAAAATCCAAAAAGATAGGTACGCTGGAAGAAAAGATTGAGAAAGAAAAAGAGTCTCTCGCGCAGCTAGTTCGAAAAACGCGCGAACTCGACGACAGGCCTTTTGTACATCTCATGGTTTCAAACGAAAGTCTTTCTGAATTTTATACCGACGTCGATGCGTTTGCTTCAGTGAAGTCCTCGATCAAACAATCGGTCAATGCTATCCGTGGCGTGAAGGCAGAAACAGAAGAAGAAAAGCGTGACCTTGAGAAAAAGCAGAACCAAGAAGTGGATGCGAAAGTTGCGCTTGAGCAGGCAAAAAAAGCCGTCGAAGCAGACCAAGCCGAGCAAAAAAGACTTTTGAGTCTTTCAAAGCAGAAAGAAACTGAATATCAAAAAGATCTTCTTGCCAAACAAGCAACCGCCGCGCAAATCCGCGCTCGTCTTTTCCCTGTGGCTGGTGGAGGTGCCGCTATCCCATTTGGTGATGCGGTGACGTACGCGAAAGCTGCGTCAGCCAAAACCGGTATTCGCCCAGCATTCCTCCTTGCGATTCTTCAGCAAGAAACGGGTATTGGAAAAAATGTGGGAGGTTGTTATCTTTCTGTTCCTGAAACCGGCCAAGGTGTCCGTATTTCTACAGGTCAAATTACCGCAAACGTGATGAAGCCAACCCGTGACGTGACGCCATTTTTGCAGATCACGAGTGCGCTTGGGATGGATCCGTACAAAACTCGTGTGTCGTGTCCGCTCGCAGGTGGAGGTTACGGAGGCGCGATGGGTCCTTCGCAGTTTATTCCTTCGACATGGAATATGTTGAAGACCCGCATCGCATCGGCTGTTGGAAAATCGGTGGCCAATCCGTGGATTCCAGGCGATGCCTTCATGGCGTCTGCTATTTACCTTACCGACCTTGGTGCTGGTGCGCAGAGCTATACTGCCGAAAGAAATGCCGCATGTCGCTATTATTCTGGCCGTGTCTGCGACGCGAAAGCTCCAGCAAACAGCTTCTACGGCAACAGTGTGATGGCACAAGCCGTCAAAATACAGGCCGATATTGACTACCTTGAACGATACGGCGTTTCGAACCGGTAACCATAAAACAGTTTGCACTCCTTCTGTAAGTGTGCTATTGTATTCGGACATATGAAAAAAGATATCCACCCGACATTTTCTGATAAATCAAAGGTTACCTGCGTGTGCGGTGCCACTTTTACCGTTGGTTCTATAAAAGAAGAAATCGGCGTTGAAATCTGCAGCCAGTGCCACCCATTCTACACAGGCAATGAAAAGGTTCTCGACACCGCAGGACGCGTTGACCGCTTCAAGAAGCGCGCAGAAGCTTCGAAGGCTAAAGTAGCTAAATAACGTTTTCAAAAGAAACCAGCAATGGTTTCTTTTGTATTTGTACATGTATGATCGAACGAGAAAAACTCAACGAACTTAAAGCGGACTATCGCACCGAATACCTCGCAAAACATTACGAGAAGCTTTTGCTTGAGGAAGAAGAAGTGCGCAGTATGCTCGATGGCGACGATTCGCTCCACGAAATGGCTGGCGAAGAGTTGAAGACGATCCAGGAACAGATGAAGGGGATCGAAGAAGAGCTTGCACGTGTAGAAGAAGCCGCAAAAGTGGAAGAAGAATTCCCGAATGAAATCGTGCTTGAAGTGCGCGCTGGAGCCGGCGGAGATGAAGCGGCTCTTTTTGCGCGCCAGGTCGCTGAAATGTATGAGCAGTATGCGGTAAAGCAGAAATGGAATTGGAAGAAAAATTACGAATCCGAAAATGACCTTGGTGGGTATAAAGAAGCATCGTTCACGATAACAGGGGCCGATGTCTACCGACTGCTGCGCTACGAAACAGGCGTACACCGCGTGCAGCGTATTCCTGCTACCGAAAAGAACGGACGTATTCATACTTCGACTGCATCTGTTGCTGTGCTTCCGATTCGAAAGAAAAATACGATCGAGATAAACCCTAGTGATCTTGAAATGGAATATTCGCGTTCAGGTGGTGCTGGTGGACAGAACGTGAACAAAGTGGAAACAGCGGTTCGCCTCATTCACAAGCCGACAGGTATCGATGTTCGCTCCACTTCAGAGCGAAGCCAGCTCGGCAACCGCGAAAAAGCGATGTCTATTCTCATGGCTAAACTCCAGCAACTCCAGGATGACGAAGATGCCAAGAAATACGGCGATGAGCGTAAAAACCAAATCGGAACAGGGGACAGAAGCGAGAAAATCCGCACCTACAATTTTCCACAGGACCGCGTCACCGACCACCGCATCAAGCAGTCATGGTCCAATATCGAAGGAATAATGTTGGGAAATATAGATAAAATCATTACGTCGCTTCAGAGCGGGGAAGTGGGAGATTCAGAAGAAGAGTAGTTTGATTATTGAGGTAAAATGTGCTATTATTTTTCCGAAATAAAATAATAAACACTAGTACCTTAACGTATGAAGAAACTGCTCACCTTCGGCGCCCTGCTTTGGGCAACTTTCTCGTGCGCACAGCACGAAGAACATTCTGATTCTTTAGAAGTTTCAGGTTTTCGTCCTGAAAGGACGGACACAATAACCAATGAAAAATTTGAGATTGCCCTTGGTACTGATAAAAGTATCGTTATGGCAAATCAAACTCATTACCAGACGGATTACAACATAACGGGACGTTTTTTCTCCCTCGTAAGTATTGAAAAAAACGAGGAAGGGAAAATGGAGTTTTTCACCGACTTTATGTTGGATCTTACTCTTGGCAAGTGTCCAGCACATCTTGCTATTGGTTGTGGAGATGATCAGGTTGAACGTATCTCGAATGTTTTTTTTGTAGGTCCTGGAGCTACTGTGTATTGGTCTGATATTAAACCCGTACACACCTACTTACATATTTTTCGCACTTCGGCATCTTATATTTGGTTTCCGAATGCAGAAACAGAAGAAGCATCAATACCCGCACATGAAGCATCTTCCTATCGCTTAGAACCTCAAATGGAGTACACAGTTTTCGCGCAGCTACAGCCGTGGCATATGACGCATAATTGTGCACTTTTTTTTGAAACGTTCAGTCGTTTTAGAAGAGATGCTAATGTTATGGATTTTGAAATCGGTATTCGGCACCATAAGGTCTCTCATGGTCATCTCGGTTTTGGACTACGAGCCGAAATGGAAGATATGCAGTTTTCGCGCATCGCGGGAATTCTCCGAATTAATTTTGGACAAGGAAACCCACGGCACGTAAAACTGGCTGACGTATAGAGTCTGCCAGATAAAACTTAAAACCCTGCTTTTGTGGGGTTTTTTCTTTAGAGTGCTCAGTCGAGAGGGGTGTGTGGAATTTTGCGAAAACCACTATAATCTGTTATAGTGGGCATGCCCCGAGGCGGGGGTATTTTCCTTGTAATATAAGGTAAAAATGCGTGTGTAGTTCAGTGGTAGAACGCTGTCCTGATAAGACAGAGGTCGTAGGTCCGATTCCTACCACACGCACCATCCGGGTTTTATCCGGAAAAGATGACAAATGGAAGATACTGAACCAACAATTCCATGGTGGCATGACGGTCTGATCTTTTTTCTAAAAGTATCTGGTTGGATTGCTGGACCAGTGCTCGTGGTGCTGGTTGTCGAGACCATTCTCGAAAAATATTTCGAGGTGCCCAAGGTTGTATTTTTTCTCATGATGTCGCTTGGCTTTCTCTTTTCAATATTCGGTTTAGTAAAAGAAAGCAAAAAGTATATTGATAAAGTCTCAAAATCAAAAAATAGTTAATTATGACTACCACACTAGAAAACAACACAATGAATACAGGAGAGACGTATACTGACGAAGTCGGTGGTGTTGGCTTTGATGAGGCTGTGCCGGCTGTTTCAGATACAGCTCACGCAGAGGAACATGCACTTGAAGAGTCTCATGCAGATGCGCATCACGACGAACATGTACCTCATGCGACAACTCTTTTTGCTGAACCTATTGTGCAGTCATCGGTTTTGCCTATTACAAACGCTCTCGTCACGAGCTGGATTGCCGTTTTAATTATTTTACTTCTCTCTCTTACCATTCGAAGAAAAATCTCGATTATTCCAGGTAAATTACAGCATGTGTTTGAGCTCATCGTTGAAGGAGCGCTCAATCTCTGTGACCAGGTAACCAGTAACCGCACCCTTTCCAAGAAAATTTTCCCCCTCGCATTTTCATTGTTCCTTTTTGTTCTCATCAACAACTGGCTCGGTCTTTTGCCGCTCACAGCTATTGGAACAATCCAGGTAATGGCTGACGGAAGTAAAGCATTTGTGCCGTTTCTTCGTGGAGGAACTGCTGACGTAAATACAACACTCGCGCTTGGTCTTGTCGTTGTCTTTGGTGCCAACCTTTTCGGTGCGTTTTCGATTGGTATTTGGAAAACCGTTAATAAATACCTCAATTTCAGAGCGATTGGAAAGTCGGTTAAAAATATTCGAAAAGATAAAACAGGAATTGTGGTAGGACTCGTTAGTTTTTTTGTTGGTATTCTTGAAATCATTGGAGAAGTTGCGAAAGTGGCATCTCTGTCGTTTCGTTTGTTCGGTAACATTTTTGCGGGAGAAGTGCTCCTCGTTTCTATGTCGGTGTTGGTTGCGTATTTTGTTCCGATTCCGTTCCTTTTCCTTGAAATTCTCGTTGGTGTTATTCAGGCTCTTATCTTTTCTATGCTTACCCTTGTGTACTTCACGATCGCATCACACGATCATGGAGATGAAGGGGATCATAGTAAAGCAGAAGCACACTAAAAAAGATTGGTGGCTATCTCATTCCATGATATGTAGCAACGTATAAGGGAATGAGATAGCCACGAATCGGTCGGCTATATTATAAAATAATAACTACACCTTTTTATGGAAATTGTACCTCTTGCAAAAGCTATCGCTATCGGTCTTGGTGCTATCGGTCCTGCTATTGGTATCGGTATGATCGGTTCAAAAGCCATGGAGGCGATTGGACGCAATCCAGAAGCAGCAAGTAAAATCCTTGTTCCGATGCTTCTTGCGGCAGCGTTTGCTGAAGCTATCGCTATTTACGCTCTTGTTATTGCTTTCTCAATCAAGTAGACGTTTAGGCGCTAGGCGTTAGGCAGTTAGCATGAAGCTAGTTGCCTAGAGCCTAAAGCCTAATACACATTTTGTCTTAGACTTTACTGTTTTATCACTCTAACTTTCAACATATATGGACTCACTTATTGGAACATTTCATATCGACTGGAAACTTATCCTTGCACAGATAGTTAACTTCGGCATTGTCTTTTTTGTACTCTATCGTTTTGCCATCAAACCGCTTGCACGTGTGATGGATGAAAGAAAAGAGACAATAAAAAAGAGTCTCGATGATGCAAAGCGTCACGCTGCACTTGCGGAAGAAGCAGAAACTCTCTACAACGAAGAACTTTCAAAAGCACGTATCGACGCTCAAGCGCTTGTGAAAGAAATGAAAACAAAAGTGGCTCAAGAAAAAGAGGCGATGCTTCAAGAAGCGAATGCCGATGTTCAGAAAGTGCTCGCTGAAGGTAGAAAACTCCTCCAGGACGAGAAGCACCACATGATCGAAGAGGTTGAAAAAGAAATAGCCAACCTTGTGGTACTTGCAACTGAAAAAGTATTGAATGGTGTTGCAACTGCAAAAGTAAACGAAGACGTGGTGATTAGCAGTATTCGTGAAAGTGAAAAGTAATTATGAAACGCAGCGACGAAAAAAAAATCGGCGACTTTTTGTTCGATACCTTATCTGAGTCTAAAAGTCAGGCCGAAGATAAACGAGTTATCGACGCGTTTGTACATACACTAGCCAACAAACGACTACTCGACCACGCTGACTCGATCCTCGACGACCTTACCCGTAAGATAGAAGAAGCAAAGGGAGTGCTGCGAGCAGAAGTGATAGTGTCTGAGTCGGTGAGTCATGCTGCGCAATCAATGATCCGTGAGGCGCTCAAAAAACGGTACGGTGCTCAGGATGTTGTGTTAACAGAAAAGATAGACAAATCAGTTATCGGCGGAGTAAAGATAAAAATCAAAGATGAAATCTTTGACGCAACGATCAAAAATCGCCTTGTCACATTAGCAAAGAAACTTAAGGTGTAATATATGGCTACAAAAAATAACATTATAGATACAATCAAACGCGAACTCGATTCTTTTCAAGTAAAGGATTCGTTTGAGAAAATTGGATACGTCGAGGAAGTGTTCGACGGTATTGTGAAAGTTTCGGGACTCACAACACTCCGTTCTTCTGAAATGGTGGCATTTCAGGGTGGACAAATCGGTGTTGCGCTTAACTTGGAAGGTGACAGTATTGGTGTGGTTGTCCTTGGTGCATACATTGGTATCAAAGAAGGCGATGAAGTACGCGCTACCGGAAAGATTCTTGAAATCGGTGTCGGTGATGCGATGCTTGGTCGTGTTGTGGATGCGCTTGGAAATGAAATCGACGGTCGCGGTGCTGTGAAAACAACAAAAACCTATCCTATCGAACGCGTTGCTTCAGGTGTTATCGAACGTCAGTCGGTGGACCAGCCGATGCAAACCGGTATCAAGGCTATCGACGCGCTCGTGCCGATCGGTCGTGGACAGCGCGAGCTCATCATCGGTGACCGTCAGACAGGTAAGACTGCTATCGCTATCGACACTATTCTCAACCAGAAAGGTCAGAACATGATCTGTGTCTATGTTTCGATCGGTCAAAAAGATTCAAAACTTCGCAAACTCGAAGCACGTCTTCGTGATGGCGGCGCGATGGAATACACCGTTATCGTTTCTGCTGGTGCATCTGATCCTGCAGCGCTTCAGTACATCGCTCCGTACGCTGGTGTTTCTATCGCCGAATACTTCATGGACAAAGGCCAGGACGTGCTCATCATTTATGATGATCTTTCAAAGCATGCTGTTGCGTATCGTGAAATTTCTCTTCTCCTTCGTCGTCCACCAGGTCGCGAAGCGTATCCTGGAGATGTCTTCTACCTTCACTCACGTCTTCTTGAACGCGCATGCCGCCGAAACGAAAAGTACGGAGGCGGTTCTATCACTGCGCTTCCTATCATCGAAACTCAGGCTGGCGACATTTCTGCCTACATTCCAACCAACGTGATCTCTATCACCGACGGTCAGATCTTCCTTGAAACAGATCTTTTCTACAAAGGTATTCGCCCAGCTATCAACGTGGGTAACTCTGTTTCCCGCGTGGGTGGATCAGCGCAGATCAAGGCTATGAAAAAAGTGGCCGGAACGCTCAAGCTCGACCTCGCGCAGTTTCGTGAACTCGAAGCCTTCTCACAGTTTGGTTCCGATCTCGATGATGCGACAAAGCGCCAGCTCGAACGCGGAAAGCGCGCGGTGGAAATGCTCAAGCAGCTTCAGTATTCTCCGATCAAAACCGAACATCAGGTTATCGGCCTCTACGCGCTCGTGAAAGGACATCTTGATGATGTGCCGCTTGCAAAGATCAAAGAATTCGAAGCAGGACTCGTGGAATATGTGGAAACACATGCAGCGCAGTTCATCGCCGATATTGCTGAGAAAAAAATGTGGAGCGATGAAAGCGAAGAGTTGCTTAAGCAATCGATTGCTGAATTCAAAACAGGATTTTTGAATAACTAATAAACGTCACAGTATCCTATGGCCGTACAATCAAAAGCAATTAAACAGCGCATCAAGAGCGTAAAGAACACCAAGAAAATCACGAAAGCGATGGAGCTTGTTGCTGCGTCAAAAATGAAGCGCGCTGTTTCAAAGACACTCGAAGCGCGTGTCTACGCTCGCTACTCATGGGATATTTTGCAGTCACTTGAAAAGAAAGAACAGACCCACCCTCTTTTTGAAGAACGAGAAGGCAATCGCTACCTCGTGGCTGTTATCACTTCCAATCGCGGCCTGTGCGGTGCATACAACACGCAAGTGATCCGCACGGTGATGGCTTTCATCCGAGAGCATCCGGAAGCAAAAATCGACTTCGTCACCATCGGAAAGAAAGGGGATGTGGCGCTTCGAAGAACAGGCCAGAATATCACCGCGAGTTTTGATATCGGTCAGTCAGTCACACTCACCGATGTTATGCCGATCGGTGAGATGCTCCTCAAAGAATTTGAACATAAGAATTACGATAAAATATTTGTAGCCTACACCGATTATGTTTCTGCTCTCACTCAGACGCCGCACATGAAGCAGATCCTCCCATTCTCGAAAGCGTCACTCGAAAACACGATGGAAGAAATGAATGCCGATACAAAAACAGAATCCATCGAGTATCTCTTCGAGCCAGGGTACGAAACAATTCTCTCCGTTCTCATTACCAAGATCAGTCGCATGCAGGTCTACCATATGCTTCTCGAAGGAGCGGCATCGGAAGAATCGGCACGAATGATGGCGATGAAGAACGCGAGCGACGCGGCAGGAGAAATGATCGAAGACCTCACGCTGGCATTCAACAAAGCCCGCCAAGCAAGCATCACCCAAGAAATTTCAGAAATTAGCGCCGGTATGGCATCAGTCAGTTAATTAGTAATCATTATGAGTCACACTATGAAAGGAAAAATCACACAAATCATCGGACCGGTTGTCGACGTTGCGTTCGAAAATCATGTTCCAAAAATCTACAATGCGCTTGAAGTCGTGATCGACGGAAAGACTATTGTGCTTGAGACGCAGTACCAGACAGGCGACGGCGCAGTGCGCGCGGTGGCCATGGATACGACAGACGGTCTTGCTCGTGGCATGGAAGTTGTCGACACTGGCGCTCCTATTTCAGTTCCAGTTGGAACCGACACCCTCGGCCGTATCTTCAACGTGCTCGGTGAAGCTATCGACGATGGTAAAGCTATTGCCACAAAAAAGCGTCTCCCGATTCACCGTGAAGCACCTGAATTCACTGAACAAGCTTCGAAAGTTGAAATCCTTGAAACAGGTATCAAAGTTATCGACCTCATTTGTCCAGTGGTGAAAGGAGGTAAGGTGGGACTCTTCGGTGGTGCTGGTGTGGGAAAGACTGTCGTGATCCAGGAGCTCATCCATAACATCGCATCAAACCACGGAGGTTACTCTGTCTTTGCTGGTGTTGGTGAACGAACTCGTGAAGGTAACGACCTCTATCACGAAATGAAAGAATCAGGTGTGCTCGACAAAGTGGCCATGGTGTTCGGACAAATGAACGAACCGCCTGGTGCTCGTCTTCGCGTTGCGCTTTCAGGTCTTACGATGGCCGAATATTTTCGCGATGAAGAAAACAAAGACGTGCTTCTTTTCATCGACAACATCTTCCGCTTCACACAAGCAGGTTCCGAAGTGTCTGCGCTCCTCGGACGCATTCCTTCTGCCGTGGGTTACCAGCCGACTCTTTCATCGGAAATGGGAAATCTTCAGGAACGTATCACTTCGACCAACAAAGGTTCGGTGACTTCCGTGCAGGCCGTCTACGTGCCAGCCGACGACCTTACCGACCCAGCTCCAGCCAACACCTTCGCTCACCTCGACTCGACAGTGGTGCTCAACCGTTCGCTTTCAGAACTTGGTATTTATCCGGCTGTTGATCCGCTCGACTCTTCATCGACAATTCTTGATCCAAACATCGTTGGAAAAGACCACTACGACACTGCTCGCGAAGTGCAGCGTATCCTCCAGCGCTACAAGGATCTTCAGGACATCATCGCCATCCTTGGTATGGAAGAACTTTCAGAAGACGACAAGCAACTCGTGATTCGTGCGCGAAAAATCCAGAAATTCCTTTCGCAGCCATTTTTCGTTGCCGAACAATTCACTGGTGCGCCCGGCCAATACGTGCCACTCGCCGACACGATCCGTTCATTCAAAGAAATTCTTGAAGGTAAGCATGATGCAAAACCTGAGCAAGAGTTTTATATGCGAGGTGCCATCTAAAGGCGCCTCATCCCGAGATTGTTCCACTTGCTTGCGAGTGGGAAGTCGAGGGATAAGGAGCGCTCTATCTATTTATGTCAAAACAATTACTACTCAAAATAATCACTCCTGAAAAAGTCGTTCTTGAAGAACGAGTAGATCAGGTGACGATTCCAACAACAGAAGGGGAGATAACGATTCTTCCTGGGCACATTCCACTTGTTTCCATTCTTGGAAAAGGAGATGTTGTTGCAAAAGTTGATGGAGAAGACGTGCCACTCGTTGCTGTCGGCGGGTTCATTCGTGTGGACGGTGATGAAGTGGCCATTATGGCCGACTTTGCTGAAGCAGTCGCACTCATCGGTCCCGATGAAATTGAAAAAGCAAAAGCTCGCGCACAAGAACTCCAGCAGAAATTCGAAAACAAAGAGATCGTCGACTTCGAACACTTCGAAGCAGAACTCGAACGCTCACTCACTCGCTCACGCATTGGTGCGAAGTGGATAACGCGAAAATACAGAAAATAGTTTTTCACAGTTTTGTCTATGTGCTCTAGCGTGACAAAACACCGCATGGTATACTTTCATTCGTAGACAAATGTCTCGGTTGTCGACCGATGAACATTTGAGTCAAAGACGAAGCTATACTGTTTCATCTTTGGCGAAAACCCGCACCACCTATCAGTGCGGGTTTTTCTTTTTTTCAAAAAGGTGCTATTATTTCTATACAATTAAATACGTATCAAGAGTGATGGGGAGAGCACTGGCTCATGGATCCATCCAGCAACCATCCTCGAAGGAACGGTGCTCCATCCAGCCCACTCGGGGAGATACTTTTAAAACAGCTCCACTTGTGGAGTTTTATTATTTTTATCAACAGAAAGAAAAAGTATATGGCAAAAAATATCAGAACGTGTGAATTCGTAACTCCGGGACATCCCGACAAAATGTGTGACTTCATCGCCGACAGCATTCTCGATGCGTACATGGCGAAAGATAAAAGCAGCCGCTGCGCTATCGAAGTGATGGGCGGGCACAACCTCGTGACTATCAACGGTGAAGTGACCAGTCGCGCAAAGCCCAATATCGAAGCGGTGGTGAAAAAGATCGTTGGTAAAGGGTATAAGGTGATCGTGAACATCGCGCTTCAGAGCCCAGAAATCGCGCAGGGAGTGGATACTGGTGGCGCAGGCGACCAAGGAATCATGAAAGGTTACGCCACTCGCGAAACCAAAAATTTCATGCCGCTCGAATACGAACTCGCACGAAATCTTTGCATGAAGCTCTACGGCCACTATCCGTTTGATGGAAAAGTGCAGGTGACGACAGAAAATGGAAAGGTCACCGTTGTTGTTGCAAGTTTCCAGAATGTACCACAAGATCTTCTTCGCCACGCGGTGAAAAAATACATCAAAGCAGAGACGTATCTCATCAATCCGGCTGGTGACTGGAATCAAGGCGGGTTCGATGCCGACTCCGGCCTTTCAGGAAGAAAGCTCATCGTCGACAACTACGGACCCGAGCACACGATCGGCGGCGGTTCATTTTCTGGAAAAGATTACACAAAAGTGGATCGATCGGGCGCGTATATGGCGAGAAAGATTGCTGTTGATATGTTGAAGAAAAATAAATCATACAATTCTGTGCAAGTGAAGGTTGCGTATGCTATCGGTATTGCTGAGCCGGTGATGGCTGTGGCGGTGATCGATGGTAAAAAAGAAATCGCTATCGAAGGCTACGACCTTTCTCCTCGTGGTATTTACAAGAAACTCAAATTCGACAGTGTAAAATTCGCCGAAACCTGTACATGGGGACATTTCGGAAGAAATTTTCCGTGGGATAAGTAACCACATAAAAAACAAAAGTGCCTGAAAAAAGATTTTAAGTCCTAACTTCGAAAGAAGTCAGGCGTTTGAACTTTAAAATCTTTTTTCAGGCACTTTTGTTTTTTATTGTCTGTAACACAAACTAAAAAGAAAAAAGGCGGCCGAGAGGTCGCCTTTTAATTAATTATTTTTTTAAAACCACGTAATGTATTTCATACCGTCTATCAACCCAGTGTCTCGTAAGGAGTTTTGCTCGTTGTGTTCTGCTCATTCCCCAAAAAAGAAGGACGTATGCAAGAATCCGCTTAATTTCACTTGAGGTTCCGTAGTCTTTTCCTTTCAAGGAGCCGTTTTCAAAAGCCACCTCGCGATTGTATGTGTACTCTTCATCAAATACGTAGGTGTTGTCGCTCTTACGAAAGGCTATAAAGACGCCATCTTCGCCATCGATTTTCCAGCGTTTTATTTTTAGAAAACTTTCAAATCGAGAAGACCACCGTGTCATACAGAAGCCAATTTCACAAGGGTGTAGACTTCCAAAAAGGATATGGAATGCAGTATGTTCTTGAGGATCTACTTTTTCAGTATCACCTGGACCACCACCAGCACTTCTCGGGGTTCGGTGGTGAACTGATCCAGAAGGTATTATTTTACCCGATATCTCTAAAGTAAGATTCGTAGAGTTAGCAGCTTTTTTCATTATTGAGTTATTAAGTGTTTCTTAATTTTGAGTGTATAAAGATTGCTGTAGTTTGGCAAGCCATGCTACTCTTTTACCATGCAATCTACCCCTGAAGGAGGAGTCCTGTATGTGGTCGCCACACCTATTGGCAACCTTGAAGATATGACGGTGCGCGCTGTGCGTATTTTGAAAGAATCGGACATGGTTCTTTCTGAAGACACGCGTACCACGAAACATCTTCTCGACGCCTACGATATCAAAACGCCACTCGCGCACTACCACGGCAATGCCACGAAAGGGAAGCATGAATTCATTTTAAATATGCTCAAAGACGGCAAGAAACTCGCGCTTGTTTCAGATGCCGGCACTCCTGCTGTTTCAGATCCTGGAACGCTGCTTATCGACATGATCCGCGCTGAGCTCGGCGATGCGGTTAACATCGTTCCTATTCCCGGCGCAAGTGCACTTACCGCTGCGCTTTCTGTTTCTGGGTTCATGGGAAGTCATATTGTGTTTTTAGGATTCCTTCCACAGAAAAAAGGACGTCAGACCGCGCTTCGTGAAATAGCCGAAGAGGCGAGCGAAAAAACATTTGTCATGTTTGAATCCACTCATCGGATTGAAAAGCTCATGGATGAATTTGAAGCAGTCCTTCCCGAAACGGTGTCTATCATGATCTGTCGCGAACTCACCAAGAAATTCGAGGACATCCATGTGGGAAGCCCGGCTGACATGAAGGCTGCATTTAAGGCCGACCCCAAGCGGATTAAGGGTGAATTCGTTGTTTTGGTGGGGAAACGAGCCTCTTCGAAAAAGTAAGGAATAATGATACACTAGCGACATGTCACACAAAACACTCATCACGCTTGGAATCTGGATCGCTCTTCTGCCGTTCCTCGGATTTCCCACAGTTTTGAAAACAATTCTTTTTGCCCTCACCGGCGCGTATCTCGCATTTTCTGGATATCGTATCTACCGAAAAAGAGAAATCGAGGCCATTCATAATCTTCGCCAAACCAAAACATTCGCGGAAGTGGCGCCTTCAGTCGAGCCTGCTTCAGAGGTAGAAGAAAAAAACGAGACCGCATGAAGCGAGGCTTCGTTGCAATCTTCGTCCTTGCTATAGCCGCAGTCGGCATCTTTTCATTTTTCTTCTTACCCGAGATGACACCAAACGCTGTGTACTCCACTGCGCTGGTGCATGATGCAGTAGAAACTATTCCCGAAGAGCCACCACAGCCAAAACCGTTTGTTGCAACACACATCGAAACTCCCGATGTGGTGAAAGCGCTCTATATGTCGAGTTGGGTTGCAGCTACACCAAGCCTTCGATCAAAAATGGTAGCAATGATCGACCGCACTGAAGCCAACGCAATCGTTATTGATATCAAAGACTACACTGGCCGTATTTCGTATATTCCAAGCGATCCGAAGCTTGTTGAAATGGGTTCAGGCGAGAGTCGTATCAAAGATATCCGCGAATTCATCGCTGACCTTCATTCACGCAATATCTACGTCATCGGTCGCGTGGCTGTTTTTCAAGATCCGTATCTTGTGAAAAAACGTCCTGATCTTGCAGTGAAGACGGCAAGCGACAAGACGAAAGTCTGGCAGGATAGAAAAAAAATTACGTGGATAGACGCGGGCGCGAAAGATGCTTGGCAGTATCACGTCGATATTGGTCTTGATGCCTACAAACAAGGTTTCGATGAGATCAATTACGACTACATTCGCTTTCCTTCAGATGGCAACATGAAAGATATTTATTTTCCTTTTTCTGAAGGCAAAGCAAAGCGTGACGTCATGAATGAATTTTTTGCCTACATCGGATCTGAAATGAAAGCCAATGGCATCCCTTCTTCCGCTGACCTTTTTGGTATGACAGCGACCAATACCGATGATCTTGGAATAGGCCAAGTGCTCGAAGGAGCGCTCGCACATTTTGATTTCGTAGCTCCGATGGTCTATCCTTCGCATTTCCCAAAAGGTTGGAACGGTTTTGAAAGTCCTGCGGCAAAGCCGTATGAAGTGATCAAGATCACTATGGATAAGGCAGGGGACAGAGCAGAGGCAATGGGCCTTCCTCGCACGAAAATCCGCCCATGGCTGCAAGATTTCAACCTTGGCGCCACCTACACTCCTGCTATGGTAAAAGCTCAAATTAAAGCCACCTACGACGCAGGACTCACTTCCTGGATGATGTGGGATGCTGCCAACACCTACACAGAATCCGCCCTCCTTCCGGTCATTCCTGAAAGTGTGCACTAGCCTTCATATTCCTATATAATAGAGCCTATGAACCACAAAAAGATTTCATTACAATCCCTTCTTCACTACCTGCTTTTTGCGGCATTTTTCTTTGCCGCAGGCATGTTCATTAGTGGTGAAAAGACGAGCCTCAGTGCACAGTCAGCTGCGGTGCCTGAAGGAATGGAATCAGTGGATCTTACCTCTTTCTGGAAAACATGGAAGCTTATCGACCAGAAATATCCAGATAGCAGCACGATCGAAAAAGAAGATCGCGTGTACGGTGCTATCGAAGGTCTTGTGGCGTCTCTTGGTGACCCATATTCAGAATTCATGCCCCCTGAAAATTCTGAAAAGTTTGAAGAAGAAATTACCGGTGAATTTACTGGTGTGGGAATGGAAGTGGGGCTTCGAGAAAAAGCACTTACGGTTATTTCTCCACTCAAAGGTTCACCTGCTGAAAAAGCTGGCATTCTCGCTGGTGATATCATCGTGAAAATCGATGGAAAGACAGCAGCAGGAATGAGTGTCAATGATGCTATCGATCTTATTCGCGGACCGAAAGGGGAAGCCGTCGTTCTTACGTTACTGCGCGAAGGAGCACCTGAACCTCTCGAAATACGTGTAGTACGCGATACGATCACTATACCGACTATCGACGGCGAACTTCGCACAGACGGCATCTACGTGATCAGCCTCTACACATTCAATGCGCTTTCACAAGATCTTTTCATTAAAGAACTCCAAAAGTTTACCGGTAGTGGCGCCAAGAAACTCATCATCGACCTTCGAGGTAATCCTGGCGGCTATCTTGATTCTGCTATTACTATTTCTAGTTACTTTGTGCCGGAAGGTGAAATGTTGCTCATTGAAGATTTTGGAAAAGACAAAGAACGCACCGTGTATCGAAGTAAAGGTTTTAAGATGCTTCCTAAAAATATCAAAATCGCCATTCTTATCGACAATGGATCTGCCTCTGCTTCTGAAATAGTAGCTGGTGCGCTCAGTGAACACAAAAAAGCAACGCTCATCGGTACTAAAACATTTGGAAAAGGATCGGTGCAAGAACTCATTCCGGTCACCAAAGATACGTCGCTCAAGATCACTGTTGCAAAATGGCTTACGCCAAAAGGAAACTCTATTTCCGAAAAAGGTCTCGCTCCGGATATTCTTGTTGAAGATGACACAAAGACAGAAAAAGATGAACAGCTCGATCGCGCGGTCCAATTTTTAACCACAGGCAAATAATATGAAAGTACTTTTCCTCAAAGATGTAAAAGGTGTGGGCCGGGCTCACGAGATCAAAGAGATAGCCGATGGCTATGCTCGCAACTTTCTTTTACCAAAAGGAATGGCGCAGATCGCTACTCCTGCGCTCATCCAGAAACTCGAACACGAAAAGAATCTCAAGCAGACTGAAAAAGAAATCCAAGATGCGCTTCATGTAAAAACACTTGAAGATCTGTCTGGTAAAGAGATCACCATCCGTCGCCAAGTGAACTCTGCTGGCGGACTCTTCGCCGCACTTCACACGAGCGACATTCGCGATGCTATCAAAGCTGCGCACGGTGTATCGATCCCTGAAACAGACATTCACATAAAAGAACCAATCCAACATACGGGAGAATTTGAGATACGGCTCGGAGACAAAGCGAAGTATAAAAAAGATTTTGGGTTTATCGTAAAAGTACTCGGGCAATAAACTTATGAATGTAGTTTATTCCGTGAGAGTTGTTACCAAAAAGAAGTTCTTTAGGATATAATCAGACTAATGAAAAAGTATCCATGGGCGAAGGAAGCGCTTGTCATGACGGTGTTCGTGATTTTCTTCGCTCTCTCTTTTGTTTTTCATAGAGTGTTCGTGGCCACATTTCCAGGAATTCCATCGCTGGTCTTTTCTCTGTTCACGCTTTTCTTTGGCTTCGCTATCGTCTGGCAACATGTAAACATGTTCCGTCGGCTTGACCTTTTCCGTCAGGAATTTCTTACGATCATCTCTCATTCGTTTCGTACACCACTGACCGCTATCAAATGGGCCAGTGCTCGGCTTTCCGATCCACTCACTGATACTGAAAAGACTGAAGTGCGCAAACAGATCGAGGTTGCAGACAATCGCATCATTCAGATCATTGAGATGCTTACACATCTGAGTAAGATTGCCGACGACAAATACTATGCCGCAGAAGCTGTTGCGTTCAACGAGATCATCGAGCCTATTCTTGCCAAATTCAGTCAGTCGATCGAGAAAAAGAAACTTGCGCTTCAGCTTTCTATTCCTTCCTCACTTCCACTTGTTGTCACAGACAAAATGCTCATGCAATTTCCGATTGAGATCGTTCTTGAAAATGCTATCAAATATACACCCGAAGGTGGTGGCATTGCCGTGCGAGTCTACAAAGCAAAGCGTTCACTTGTCGTGGCTGTCCAAGACAGCGGTATGGGTCTCACGAAGGAAGAAAAAGAACATCTCTTTACACAGTTCTACAGAAGCCCGCGCGCTCGCACTCACGACACCGAAGGTCTCGGGCTTGGTCTTCATATCGCAAAACGGATTGTGGAGAGGGGAAGTGGAAGGATCTGGGTGGATTCCAATGGAAAAGACATGGGTACGGTGTTTTATATTTCCTTGCCGACGCAATAACAGGTAACAAAAAATCCCCGTATGGGGATTTTTTGTTAGTTTACGTGTACTGCTTTGTGTACTGAATGCGTTCCATCGAAATTTTGCTTGCGCTTGTTTGTGAATGAAACAGTTCCGTGTACAAGAGAGTAGAGTGTGTGATCTTTACCTACCGCGACGTTCTTACCTGCAATCACTTTGGTTCCGCGCTGACGGATGATGATAGATCCGGGCTGTGCTTTTTCACCAGCATAGAGTTTGGTTCCGAGATATTGAGGATTGGAGTCGCGCAGGTTATGGGCCGTTCCGCCCGCTTTTCTATGTGCCATAACGTATGAATTCTCTGGTTCTTGGTGACTTGCTGATAAGGGTACATCAAATCAACAAAAAATAAAGAAATCACTAGAAACCTTTGTGTCTATTACTTATAATGTAGACCCGATGAGTATACCGCTCTTTTTCGATAAAATCAAGACCTTCTTTATACAGGGATGGGGAAGGGAAATCCTTGTCTTTTTGCTGTTCAGTATGGCTCTTTTGGCCTCATTTTACCTTGGAAAATCAAGCACTATTGCTCTTTCTGGGTCTCCAGTACTTGTGGAGGTGCAAGGTGTTCCGACTCCAGCAGTACAACAAAAGTCAAATGTGTCAAGTAGTGGGGGAGGCGAGGGAAGTTTCGTCGCAGCCAAGACAGGGAGCCGATATTATCCCGCAGACTGTGGCAGTGCCAGCCGCATCAAGCCCGAGAACAAGGTGTATTTCAAAACAGAAAGTGCGGCAGAGGCAGCAGGCTACACCAAAGCACAAACCTGTAAGTAGATATGATACTATAGATTCCATGACATGGCGCCGAGGAATACTCAATATCTTTTTAGTGATACTCGTGGTGTTCACCGTGATTTCTACGCGAGATGAACTGTCTGTTTTTTATACAAAAGCAAAAACATTTGTTTCTAAAGTGACCGAGAGTCATCTTGGTAAGGCGATACAGCTTCCTGAATTTATTCTTTCCAAAGAACACAAAGAAGACAGGGAAATCATCACACCGGGGCCATTGGTGCATAAGAGCGATGTTTCTGAAAACAACGACGCGCATCTTACCATCGCCGGTATCATACAAGAGACCAATATTCGCCGCAAAGCTGCAGGTTTGCCTTCGCTCACAGTAAACACCAAACTATCACTCTCAGCGACCCGAAAAGTGAACGATATGCTCGCACGGCAATATTTTGAGCACGAATCTCCATCAGGTGACTCCATCGACGACCTTGCAGAAGATGCTGGCTACGAGTACATCCTGGTCGGTGAAAACCTCGCCTATGGCAATTTTAGCGACGACAACGACGTCGTGACTGCATGGATGGATAGTCCTGGCCACCGCGCCAATATTTTAAATCCAAGGTATTCAGAGATCGGTATCGGTGTTGTGGAAGGTGTGTTTGAAGGACGAGAAGTTTCAATGGCTGTGCAACATTTTGGTTTGCCGATAACAAGTTGTCCTTCTGTTGATGAAAAGTTGAAGGCATACATAGAAGCTGAAGAAACTCGACTCGATACAGAGCTTCTGGAACTCGAAGAAAAGCGCACAGAGGTGCAATCGATGGAATCGACCAATCCAACGTATCAGGATGAAGTAGAGGCGTATAACGCGAAGGTGATAGCATACAACGCCGCAGCAAAGAATCTTCGTACAAAGATCGAAGAATACAATACCAGCGTGAAGAATTTCAATAAGTGTATAGAAGGATAGGAAAAGGATAAGAAAGAATGAGCCCCTATGAGGGTTTTTTCTCTACAGGGGGAATATATATAGCAGTGTCGCACAATATATCTTTTACGACTATAACACCTAGGGAAAACCATGAAATTGGTCTTTTGGTCGCTCAAACCCGGGTTTGGTTTTTGGACTCCTTTCTCCCCTGGTGAGTATCGTCTGATCTGTGTAGCTAAGCCGTAGGTTCCATCAGCTATCTCCACTCCCTCGGCTGGCTCCATGATATTTTATGCCAATCCCCTATACTTGACATATAATAAAGTGTGTTGTAGTAATTTAAGCTAAATTAAAAGCCTCGCATTAAAGATGTGAGGCTTTTAATCACTTTTTAGATGTTTCAAGATAGGTTATGTTTCATTACGTGACCATATATCGTCTAGGTGTGTTTACATAGCTAGATCCGGAATTTTTTCCGTGTTGTATTTAAGTTCTCGCTCTATCTTTCTCATCCAGTCTTCCTTATTTCTAGTGCCAATACTTTTTGCTAACTTTTTGGCGAGTATCTCAATACGGTTTGGACTTTTGATTTTATAACCGTTTAAGAATAAAAATAAGTGCACGATTACGATTGTGGTTCTTTTATTTCCATCAACAAAATTATGGTCTTTATCTAAGTAATAGAATAAATGAGCTGCTTTAGGGATAACGCCACTAATAAAATCCCAACGTATTCTCTCAATAGTATCAACAACTTCCTTGTACCAGGTTTCATCTTCTTTTGGAAGTTTCAATTTAAGTTCTATGCTTTCTGATCGCAAAAGGAATAACCACATTTCGATGATGCCTTTATCAGGGTAAAAAACAGGAACATCGCTACTCATTAGCCAGTTTAGTTATAATTTTCGTAAAACGCTTCGAAAAATCTTCCGCGCCTTTTTTAAGAGTTTTCTCTTGCTCGGGTTTACTAAGATCGTTAAAAGTCATCGCCTTGGTTGTGTGGTGTGATGTATTTTTCTTATCGGAAGCTTCTTTTTTCCATAGAAAAATGTTTTTCATAAATTTATTATAACATGCTTGTCAAGTTGTCCAAGATTTTTACGAATTCGCCGGCAAAAACTCTCCCGACTGTATGTTCCACAGCTTGGCATATTCCCCTTTCTTCCCAAGGAGATCTTTGTGTGTGCCGTCTTACAGGATCTTTCCATTTTCGACAAAAATGGTGCAACCGTGGAAGTAGTAGGAAACTATCCTGCATGGGAGCCGCAATTCTCGAGCCGTTTGCTCATAAAGTTATCGGCTGCTTGTGAAGTAATTCTTGGTAAAAAGCCATCGGTTGAGAGCATTCATGCTGGTCTTGAAGCTGGATAGTTGTATCATTATCTTCCTGACGCGGAAATTGTATCTTTCGGACCACAAATGGGAGATGTACACACTCCCAAAGAATGGGTCAGCATTCCTTCTGTGGAAAGTTTCTATGCTGTATTGCTTGAAGTTCTAAAAGCGAAATAATAATTTTAAACAAACAAATCATCTTAAAACCACCTGGTAATTCAGGTGGTTTTTATATTGACAAAGTATCATTCTGATGTATTATTATCACTAAATAATACAATAACTATTTAACAATGAACCCATTCGAAACCCCTCAAACACAACCAAAAACACCCGAGATTCATTCAGTCGACACCGTTGACGGTACACGTATTGATTACAGTCCTGAACGTGGCGGCATTATCTCTTCTCTTAAGTTGAATTACAGAGAAATTCTCTATATGGACCACACTACTTTTGGTGATCCCAATGTGAATGTGAAAGGCGGCATACCCGTTCTTTTTCCTCTCGCAGGACCGCTTCCTGAAGAACTTCAAGGATCGTATCCTGAAATGAAACAGCATGGTTTTGCTCGCGAACTCTCATGGACTTTTGAAGAAGATCCTACTCACGCGTTCACTCAAATACTGCGTGCAAATGAAGCTACTAAAAAAATCTTCCCATACGATTTTACCCTTTCTATGTATGGAGACATGAATCCCGACGATTCATTCACACTGACACAATCGGTGAAGAACGAAGAATCAGTTTTGGAAATGCCTATTGCCATGGGTCTTCATCCGTATTTCAAGGTTCCGAGTCATGAAAAGAAAAACATTGGTTTTGATTTTCCTGGTGGAGATCTGGTGAAAGAAAAAACAGAGATTTGGTCCAATGGTAAAGCTATTTCTATCGATAACCCAGGCGTTCTTCGTGTGAAAATTCCTTCCCTTGGAATCCTCGTGCTTACGATTTCAAAAGAATATCGCAAGATATGGGTATGGTCTATGACAGACAAAGATTTCATTTGTATCGAACCTGTCATGCGTGACAAAGGAGGTCTTGTGACTGATCCAGAAATGGTACAGCCAGGAGAAACCTTTAGCGCATCGATGAATGTTCGACTGGAATAAAACACAGTGTAAAAAATAAAAAGCCCTGGCACAGTTCAGGGTTTTTACTTTGACAGTTTGTTTAGATAGTTGTATTATGGAAAAAATATTTTCAAACTAAAAAATCATACGACAATGCAGTCAATTATAAAAACCCTCGACTGGAGCTATTACCGCACAGGTGGTTCTGTGTATAAGGAAATCTTCGTAAAAACGCTTACTGAAGCATTTACGAGCACAGGATTTTTCTTGCTCGATAACCACGGCATATCCCCTCGCCTTCTCTCTGAAAACCGCAGGTTGTGGCTCAAATTCTTTAAAGAGCTTCCTCTTGAAGCCCGAATGAAATATGCGCACGAAGAACTCAGTTACCAGGTTGGATATACGCCAATGGGTATAGAAACAGGAGAATTTGCCACCGTTGCAGACAATAAGCATTTCTTTCAGATTGGCGACATGTACGACAGTTTGTTTATTAGCGAAATTCCGGCACTTAAAGAAGTGAGTCAAGATCTGTATGAACAGTTTGCTGATCTCTACAAGCTTATTATGCGAGCCGTTGCTCGTTCGCTTGACCTGGAACTGGATTATTTTGACGATACACTTGGGAATTCAATAGCGAGAATGATTCACTATCCTGAAAATGCAAATCCTACAGTAGATGATGATGTTGTTATGAAAGGCGGAAATATTCTTGGCATGTGCGCTTCACAGCATACGGATATAAACGACATAACATTACTTCATGCTATCGAGCCGGGACTTCAGCTTAAGTACAATAACCAGTGGATAGACGTGCTTTGTAAACCTGAAACGGTAATTGTGAATGTTGGCGATATGCTTGAACATCTGACAGGTGGCCTCTATAAGTCAGGTGCTCACCGGGTTGTTTGCCAGCCGGGAGTTGAACGTTTTTCATGCCCATTTTTTGGGCATAGGATAGATGAAGCTTCGATTGTGCCACTTGCAAAACTCGGTACTCCGGATCTTGTAACATATTCTTTTAAAACAGAAGGAGAATATCTCGCACATCGTTTAAAGCAAATTAATCTCAAAAAGTAAAAGTGACAGTGTAAAAAATAAAAAGCCCTGAATTTCTTCAGGGCTTTTTTCTTGCGTATTTGATATTATTTTTTCTCTCCTCCGTGACTTCCTGATCCACTTGCGTCTACTTCGTAGCTGGTATTCTGCGCTTCGAAGAAGTTCACGAGTTCGAAGACGTCGGTGGCGGTACTCATCCATTTTGCGGGGTTGGTGACGTTGTACTGCTTTTCGAGGCCGAGTTCTTCGAGACGGCGGTCGGCGACGTATTGCACGTACTGGTTCACGTAGTCGGCATTAAGGCCGAGGATTCCATTGGGAAAGAGGTCTTTGTTGTACGCCACTTCCCTATCCACGCCTTCTACAATGATGTCGCGGATTTCTGCGGCGAAGTCTTCTGTCATAAGGTCGGCATTTTCTTCAAGTGTTGTGTGAAGAAGGTTGATACCGAATTTGAGGTGAAGACTTTCATCGCGGAGCACCCAGTTGATCATCGAGCCGAAGTTGCGGAGCTGGTTGCGCTGACGGAATGAAAGCGCGACCATGAAGCCCGAGTAGAACCAGATTCCTTCCATCACGATGTTGGTTGCGACAAGGTTTCGAACGAAATCCTTCTTGCCTTCTGTGGTTGTGATATCAAGAAGTGTTTCTGTCGTACGCTTCAAGTACTTCATGATGTACTCTTCTTTTGCCTGCATTGAAGGCACTTCGAGGTGTACACCGAATATTTTTTCGCGATCAAACGGGAATGTTTGAAGCACGTATTCGAATGCGACACAGTGGTTGGCTTCTTCCCACATTTGCTTGGCGAGGTAGAGATGACATTCAGGTGACTTGAGGTATGGGTAGATACCAAGCGCGATAGAACGGTTGACGATGAGTTCTGCTGGGTTGAAGAATGCCATAAGGAAGGTCACTGCGTGACGTTCGTCTTCGGTCATTTTTTCCCAGTCTTCGAGGTCTTCTTTGAGAGCTATTTCATGTGGGAACCAGGTGTTGCGTACCGCTTGTTGGTAGAGGTCGTATGCCCATTGGTAGCGAATGGGATGCAGGTTAACGTCTTCAGGTGATGCTTTTCCGATGAGTGACATAAAAGTGTGTATTTTAAAATCTAGTAATGATTATTGACAACTATCGCACTGTGCAAGGAGTGCAGGATCAGTCGGACAGGTTTTGGCGTCTGTAAAGATGACTTTGGGCTTCACAGCGGGTGCTGCGGAAGCCATTGCCATCTCGGGTTCCGGAGTCGGAACAGCCACAGGTGCCGGCGTCGGTACTTCTGCCACTTCTTCTGAGATAGCAGCCGCCTTGCGAAGGCCACCGAATCCTACCTTTCCTGTCATCGCCGATTTATTGACGCTGACAGTACTCTGCTCCGCCGTGTGGCGAGGCTTCATGTGGAGGTAGTAGGTGGTCTTCAGTCCTTTTTCCCATGCGCCCATGTAGATGTTCATGACTTCGTCGATGTCGCGGGTATCAAGATACATGTTGCGGGAGATTCCTTGGTCGATCCATTTTTGTGCGCGAGCAGCAACTTCGATAAAGGCGTATGGTGATGTAGTGAACGATGTTTTGTAGATATTCTTGATGTAGTCTGGGATTTCAGGAATAGCAGAAATATCTCCTTGGTACTGCACGATACTGTCTTTTACTTTTTCCCACAGCCCAAGGTTGATAAGATCTTTCACGAGGTTGTGATTGATGTCGAGGTATTTTCCTGAGATCTTGTTGCGTGAGAACACTTGCGCAAAGCGAGGATCCATTCCTGGTGTTGTGCCAGCGACAAGACCGATGTTGGCATTTGGTGCTGTTGCAAAGAGTGTCGCGTTGCGCATTCCTTTCGCTACTTTTGCGCGAAGAATATTCCAGTCGAGACCCTTGTGTGTGCTTCCTGTAAATACCGTGAGTGGTGCACCGCGTTCTTTTGAAAGTTTCTGGAGTGTGTCGATAGGCACTTTTCCTTTTGACCATTCAGATCCTTTGAAGTGCATGTAGCTGCCGCGCTGCTCAGCGAGTGTGGCACTTTCGTCGATACCGATGTACGTGATGAATTCAAAGATGCGGTCACTGAAGTCGTAGGCAGCTTGGCTTTCGTAGGCGATTCCCATTTTTTCAAATGCTTCAGCGAGACCCATCACCCCAAGACCAATGGCACGGTTTTCTTTGTCTGACTTTTCGGCTTCTTTGACGGGAAGTTTGTTGATGTCGATGAGGTTGTCGAGCTGACGAACAGCAAGACGCACTGAATCTTCAAGTGTCCCCCATTTTACTTCTTTGTTTACGATATGCGCTGCAAGGTTGAGTGATGCGAGGTTGCAGACGGCAATGTTGTCTTTGTCTTGTGGAAGACAGATTTCAGTGCAGAGGTTCGACATGTGGATCGTACCAGTGTTGTTGTTGAGCGCACGAAGGTTGATCGTGTCTTTCCATGTGAGCCATGGGTGTGAGGTTGTCTGAAGAGCCACGAGCATGTTGCGGAAGAGTTCGCGTGCGGGTACTTTTTTGTACGTGCGAAGCTTCTTTTCATCGGCCATGACAGTGTATTCCTTGTATCGAGCGCTAAATGCGTCGCCGTAGAGTTCGACAAGGTCAGGCACCTCGGCTGGGTCGAACATGTACCAGTCTTCCCCTGCTTTTACCCTTTTCATGAATTCGTCGGAAATGTAGGCAGCGGTGTTGGCGGTACGCATACGGATGTAGTCGTCACCAGCATTGTGCTTCCAGTCGATAAAGTCTGGGAAATCAATGTGCCAGTTTTCCATATAGAAACAGAGGGCACCTTTCTTTTTTCCACCACGTTGGATAGCACGGATAGCGGTGTCGATGATCTTAGCAAAAGGAGTAGGACCTGTTGAGACACCATTGTTGGACTTGAGTGGAGATCCACTGGCACGAAGCTTGGTAACTGATGCGCCAATACCTCCTGAGCCTTTTGAAAGAAGCATCACATCCGCAACTGACTTGGCGATGTGTTCCATATCGTCTTCAATCTGAAGGAGAAAACAGTTTGAAAGTGCAGGTTTTGTTGTACCGGCACCGAGATTGGTTGAACCACCGGCGATGTATTCGAGCTTCGACATTTTTTCATAGAACTTCTTTGCCCATGCGGTTGGGTTCTCTTCGTTGTATGAAAGACCCATCGCGACACGCATGAAGAAATACTGAGGTGCTTCGATAGGCTCCTGTTGCATGTTTTTCATTGCGTAGCGGTTGAGCAGAGTCGAAAGGCCAGCAAACTGAAAGAGTTCGTCGCGGTCGATCTTGAGCGCAGCTGCGAGAATCTTGAGATCAAACTTTTCCTTCATGCGAGGGTCGAGTCTTCCCTCTTTGATACCTTCTTCTATATATGGAATGAAACCATCACGGTGGCGTTTTGCGAGCTCGCCGTGGTTGTCTTTGTCGTAGTCGTCGAACATGGTGCGGTACACGGTCTTCAAAAGAAGACGTGTCGCCACTTTGTCGTAGGCAATGTCATCTTTGACGTTCTGGAGGGCAGCATTGATAGTCGCCTGGTCCATTTCGTTGGTTGTGATGCCATTGTAGAGCGTCAGGTTGGTCTCTGTGGCGATCTGAGTCACCATCGCGATCGGGTTCATAAGACCATGACACGCACGTTCGATAGAACGGTTGATTCTATCGGCATTAAACACTTCTCGCGTTCCGTTCTTTTTTGTTATTTCTATTTCCATATAAACAAAGGTACTAGCTGATAACAATCAGACGCTTGTGGTCAAGTGTTCTGGATACGACAGTGCTCCAAAAGGCTTGATCCAAGTCTTCCGGCAGGGTCGGCGAAATCGGGGGTGTTCTGTCTTCACGCGAGTGTGTGAAGTGAGCGTTCCCTATCCACTTTTTGCTGCCGTCACTGATTTGGATTTACATTATATTCCTCCCACAGGAATCGTCTCGTGTGGAAAAGTACCGGAAAGTTTTTCGAGCCAGTCGTCAAATAAAACGCCGTTAGAGCTATATATAGCAAGTGGAAAATAAAGTGGACATCAAGACCAGTACTTACTTACCAATAGCACCTCGGTAGTGTATTATTTGTAGTATATGAAGATTCTTCTTATTGAAGACGAGGTTGATATTGCACGTTTTGTTAAGAGGGGTCTTGAGGCTGAATTATGTGTGGTTGATACTACTGATACTGGTGAAAAAGGAATTTTTTCCGCTATTTCCAATGTATATGATGTTGTTGTTCTCGATTTTCATCTTCCGGATATGCTTGGAACTGAAGTTTCAACGCGTATACGAGAATGTAAACCGTCGATGCCTATTTTAGTACTCTCCGTGGAAAGAAGGATGGACATAAAACTCGGTATGCTGTCTGTATGTGATGACTATATGACAAAACCATTTTCCCTTCGGGAGCTCGTGGTACGTCTTCGAGCTATAACTCGACGAGGACATGTGATCCATGCCGACGTATTTCAATCTGGTGATCTTGTCCTTGATTCCGCAAAGCACTCTGTGACTTTCCAGGGGCAATTTATACCACTTCGCAACAAAGAGTTTATGTTACTTGAGTATTTTATGAAACACGAGAATGTAGTGTTATCTCGGGAAATGATTTTGGAGCATGTGTGGGATATGAATATTGATCCTTTTACAAATACTGTAGACACTCATATACGTTCACTTCGTAAAAAACTCGAAGCTGAAAATCGTACATTTATACATACAGTACCAAAGTCAGGATATAGGTTTACCCCGTCAGATAAATAAAGCTTCTCTTAGTATTCTTTATGTAGAGTTTAGATTTT
>JACCDG011756764.1_pt1 | contig 62577 bp, 62 predicted proteins | sample 7442471 | NCBI WGS metagenome assembly JACCDG01 (sample SAMN15323444, study PRJNA562643) | freshwater metagenome | isolation source: river surface water | place: USA:Blue River Watershed | collected 2017-08-17 | reverse complement strand
TCTTCAAACCAAATTTCCTGAAGTGGATTTGTGGTTGACGACTCATGAAGAAAAAGACATTAATGAACGCTTATCCGAACTTGTTTTTAGAGAAAAGTTTTTAGCTCCTCAACCTAAAGTTGCCTACACAAAACTTACTCCCTCTCATTATTCTTATTTAAAAATTTCAGAAGGCTGCAACAACTGGTGCTCGTTTTGTACGATTCCAAAAATCAGAGGTGTACATACCAGCAAAACCATCGAGGTTATCAAAAAAGAGGCTGAACAACAGATTAAATACGGTGCAAAAGAACTGCTTTTGATTGCTGAAGATACAACTTGTTGGGGTGAAGATTTGTACGGAAAACCGGCTTTTCCATTGCTTTTAAAAGAATTGGGTACACTTCCTGTTAAATGGATTCGCCCCATGTACATTTTTCCATCTCGTGTAACGCCTGAGTTAATTAAAACCATGGCCGAAACACCTGCCATTTGTCCTTATATCGATATGCCGATTCAACACGTGAACTCTGAACTGTTAAAACGAATGAACCGTGCTCATGATAAAGAGTTTTTGATTCAGGTTATGGAAGACTTTAAAAAACATATCCCTCATCTGGCTATCCGCACGACCTTTATAGTAGGTTTTCCAGGTGAAACCGACGAGATGTTCCAGGAACTTCTGGATTTTATTGAAACCTACCCTTTTGCTCACATCGGCTGTTTTGCCTACAGCGAAGAAAAAGAAACCCGCTCTGCACGATTTGAAGACAAAGTGTCGTCTACAGTGGCTCAAAAACGTATTCGAACCCTGATGTCCAAACAGAAAAAACTGGTTGAAGCAAGAAATCAAAACCTGATAGGCACGGAATTAGAGGTTTTATATGAAGGTGACGGTATTGGCCGTTCTTATAGAGAAGCCCCCGATGTGGATAGCGTGATTTTCATTGAATCCAAAAAGGATTTAATTCCGGGAACTTTTTACCCTGTAAAGATTACTCATACAAAAGGATACGATCTGGTCGGTAAAATTGTGTGAAATTTTTTTACCTGCCACTCGATAATAAGATTAGAAAGAAAAATTATTTGAAAAAGTAGTTTTCTTTTGTTACTATAGAGCTTTTGGAAAATTTCCATTCCTACAAACCTTATTTAAGGTTGAACATGACTAAGGTCATTGTGTTCTTCGATAAACTTTTCTAAAGCATGTCATTTTTACTTTCAAACTATTCTAGGAGCTATACATATGGAATTTGCTGTTGAAGATTCTCAAAAATTAGAACAGTTAAAAGAAATGAGCGAAGAGAGCGGATTTTTAACTCCTGATGATATTTTAAATTTATACGACAGACCAGAATCTATTTTAGATGATATTGAATCTATTTTAGATAACGGTGTTGATATTGTGGATGCACCTCCACCTGAAATTGATGAAGAAGTTAAGGAAACGGTACCTCAGGAAATTGATAGAAATATCGATTTGGACGACTCCGTTAAAATGTATTTACGTGAAATTGGAACCATTGATCTTCTTACACAGGAAGAGGAAGTGGATTTGGCAAAACGTATTATTGCAGGTGAAGAAACTGCAAAACAGGAACTCATCAATGCTAACTTGAGACTTGTTGTGTCTATCGCAAAAAAATATACCGGTCAAGGATTATTGTTTTTGGATTTGATTCAAGAAGGAAACACTGGTCTTATTCGTGCGGCTGAAAAATTTGACTATACAAAAGGGTTTAAATTTTCAACCTACGCAACATGGTGGATCAAACAAGGGATCACCCGCGCTATTGCTGACCAAAGCAGAACGATTCGTGTTCCGGTACATATGGTTGAAACCATCTACAAAGTTAAAAAAGCAACAAGAATGTTGATGCAGGAACTGGGTAGAAAACCTACGGAAGATGAAATCTCAAAGAAAACAGATATTTCGATTGAAAATATCATGGCCATAAAAAAATATTCGCAGATTCCATTATCGTTGGAAATGCCAATCGGTGAAGAAGATTCTTCTCAGCTTGGGGATTTCATCGAAGATAAAAATCTCGAGTCTCCAGATACTATTACTGAAAGAAATATCCTGAGAGAAGAATTATTGAAATCCATGGATATTCTAACCGAACGTGAGCAAATGATTTTAAAGCTTCGTTTTGGATTTGATGACGGTCGCCCAAGAACATTGGAAGAAGTGGGACGTGTATATAACGTTACCCGTGAACGGATTCGTCAGATTGAAGAAAAAGCCTTAAGAAAATTGCGTCACCCATCCAGACGTGGCCGTTTGGATTCGTTCAGACGTGCAGCCAGTGTAAAATAAGTTCTGGTATAGTGCAGTAAAAACAAAAGCCCTTGGGACTATCTCAAGGGCTTTTTTATTGGTCTAAAAATGGTAGTGGGATTAAAGTTCTTTAAAGAAATAACTTGAGGCTGTAATGCCTTTAAAAAAGTTGTAGAGAGAAAATCGTTCATTTGGGGCGTGGATTCTGTCATCGGGAAGATTGAAGCCCATTAATACGGTTTCAAGGCCAAGAATTTGTTTGAAATCGGCAACTACGGGGATGGTTCCGCCTTCTCCCTGGCGTTTGGCTTTTACACCGAAGGCTTTTTCCAATGCGGTTAACCCTGCTTTTACAGCGGGATGTTCCGGGTTAATTTGTGCAGGGAACGCAAAGGAATGGGAATGGATATCAACGTGGTAGCCTTTGGGTGTAATTTGAGGTAAAAACGCTTTGAATTTTTCAAAAATATCATAAGGATTTTGTTTTGAAACAAGGCGCATGCTTAATTTTATGGTGGTTTTGGAAGGAATAACCGTTTTGGCTCCTTCTCCAGTATAGCCGCCATAGATACCGTTACAGTCCAATGTTGGTCTGAACCAGCGTTGTTCGTAAGCAGTGTACCCTGCTTCACCGGACAAATGGGAAGCCCCAATACTGTCGAGATACTCCTTTTCCGAGTATGGCAGTGATCGGATTTCCTCTTTTAATGCCGGAGATAGTTCTTCAACGTCATCGTAGAAACCGGGGATGGTAACTTTGTTAGAAGCATCTTTTAGGGCGTGGATGATTTGTGTCGCTCCAAGGATGGCATTTGGAACCGCTCCGCCATGTTGACCCGAGTGAAGGTCTGTTCCGGCGGAGGTTATCGTTAACTCCAGGTAAAGCAACCCTCTCAGACTGAAACAGATGGATGGCTGATTTAATCCAATCATCGGGGTATCCGATACCAATGCAATGTCAGCAGAAAGCTTCTCTTTGTATTGGTTTAAAAACGGCTGAAGACTTGGACTTCCAATTTCTTCTTCGCCTTCTATAATAATCTTTATATTTACAGGCAGTTTGCCTTCTGTTCTAAGCCAGGCTTCGATAGCTTTGATATGACAAAAAACCTGTCCTTTATCATCGGAAACACCACGTGCAAAAAGCTGACCGTCACGGATAGATGGCTCAAAGGGTGGCGTTTCCCATAGGTCTAAGGGATCAGGCGGTTGAACATCGTAATGTCCGTATAGCAAAATGGTTTTCTTTGTTGGATCAATGTCTGTTTCCGCATAAACCACGGGGTATCCAGATGTCTGAATGATTTCTACGTTATTTAATCCTATAGAGTCAAGATGATTTTTTACAAAATCGGCACATCGGGTTATTTCAGATTTAAACGCTGAGTCTGCACTCACACTTTTAATTTTTAAAAACTCTTTTAGCTCATCTAAAAAACGGTCTTGATGCTGATCAATATATGCCAATACGTTTTCCATGCGTACTCCCTTTTTAAATCTTGCTTTTCCAATAGGCTGCAGGTAAAGATCCCACCCAGATCACAACCAGTTGCACAAAGACGAATAACATCAGCCAGAAAAAGGCCTTATCCATAAATCCGTAAGAATGAAGCCCTACTCCCAGCATGTTAACGCCAAACCAGGAGAATGACGTAATAATATTGCCAAAAACTGCTGCCAGCATTAAACCTCGTTGTTTGATAAATCCGCCCCAGCGAGCATGAAGAATAATGGCGTTCCATAATACAATCAGTAGCGCACCGTTTTCTTTTGGATCCCAGCCCCAAAAACGCCCCCAGGATTGATCCGCCCAGATTCCCCCTAAAATAGTTCCGACAGCAGAAAAGAATAAGGCGAAACATACGGTGGCATATACCATGGCCGCCAGTTGCTTTTGAGTGTCTGTATCCAATGATTTACTGAATACGCCTCGGAAAATATAAACATGAGCCAATACTCCAGCCAGGAAGCAGGCGCTGTACCCAATCGTGATGGTAACAACGTGCGTAGATAGCCAGAAATTTGAATCTAACACAGCCTGCATCATTTCAAGTGTATCTCCCTGCAGCGATAAATGATGCGCAATAATCAGCGTTAAAAAGCCAATTGAAGCAGACACAATGGATCCAATTCCATTTTTATAGAAGCGTTCCAAAATCAATCCTATAAGAATAGCCATCCAGCCCACAAAAACAGCACTGGTATATAAATTGGTCACAGGAGGACGACCTTGAATCAACATTCTGCACAAAATGGCTGCGGAATGAATGATAAACGTTCCAAGTAAGCCGCCATAAATCCATGAAAACCATTCCGGTTTTACAAATAACCAGGCGAAGAAAACCATTAAAAACAACACAAAATAAATACAGATGGCATAATAAAACGGATTCCACTGATTAAACAGCCATTCCAACTCCACATGTTTGGATTTGAACGCTGTAAACTGCGCCAGTAACGATGGATTCGGATGATTGGTTTTTACAGATTCTGACAGTTGAATAAACTGAGTTAAAAAGGGTCTGATTTTAGGTTCAGATAAAGAAATAATAAGCCCGTCGCCCATACTTAACCATTGTTTGGATGGCGTTAAAGATCCAGGTACAAGTCTAAAATAGGCTTTTTCAGATATATATTTATATTTGTTAAATTCAACTAAAACATGCTGCATGCTCGTACGTTGCTCTGGTGTAAAGGCCGTTGTATCCGTATGTCCGTTTTGTTGAAATATAGGTGATAATTCAGATGATTTATTTAGAAAGGCAAGCGCATCCTGATTAAAGTTAGGTAGATTTTCTATAGCAATAGAGTTTTTTAACTGGAAATACAATGCAAGTTTGTTTCGAAGCTGAATAATGTCTTTTTGAATCCGGTTTCTGGCCTGAGCCTCTACGCCATCCGCTTGGGTAGCTTGTTCTTGGATAATATCAAAAAAAGGTGTGAGTTTTTTAAAGGAAAAAAATTTTTCTTTTCCTGATTCCAATCCTAACATGCCCAATATTTCAGGGCTGTCTATTCTAAAAACAGGATAGTCATCAGCTTTGGCAGGGTTAAGAAAAACATCCCAGATCCATTCCTGTGACTCTATGGTTTTTGCATTATATTTAAATTTTTGTTTGGAGCTTAAAACAACCAGTGTATTTCTTGAAAGACTGTCCAGAGGTTTTTCTCTACCACCTTCAAGAATGGCTATTTTAGATAGTTTTTGATGAAGTGATGGAGAAAAAATAGGTTTTATCAGTGAGGTAAAACTGAATAAAATAACAAGTCCTGCTGTAATTAAAACGGAGGCTTTTTTCATGAGTCTGATTTCTTTCGTTTAACTAAAAATGTCCAAAGAGACAATGAAAATTGAATCAACAATCCGATAGCCATTATTACGGAGGAGATATACGGAATAAGCCAGCCTGCGTTTTCAACAACCTGAAACACAGATAATGTATCATTATTGCCGAAACTGGCCTGATAAAAGGTTTTACCCTCATAACGTAAAGGATTGTTCATAAAAATCAAGAAGTCTGATTTTGTTTTGGCCGCAGGATGATTGACTTCAACTTTTGACGAAAAGTTTTTAGGAATGTTTGTACCTGGATACAGATCATGTTTAAAATCTAAAAGGGTAACAGTGAAAGGTAAATAATAGCGTTTTGGACGGATAAATAAGGTGTAGGTTTTATCTGCAACCGTAAGGGTCTGAGGTGCGCCTAATTTGCTTGATAGTAAAAATATACCAAGAGATGTGTTGTTTTTATCACGCACATCCACAATAGCTGTGACGGCATTTTCGGCTGTGTTTTTGGTGTTAAACGGTAAAGGTGTTGCAATTAACTGCAGCCCTATTCCACGATTTGCCAAAGGCGCTGCGCCGGTAGTGTTCATTTTAAGATCGGCATTTTTCCAAAAGTAATTAATTTTTAATGTAAATGGAATAGCTTTATCTGCAATAACAGCATCAGGTTTTAAAAGGGTTTGAGGAATACTGACAACCTGTTGTGTTGAGTCTGTTTGATCTGAAATAACAGCCAATTCGGTTTCATCGAGGCTGGTTGTATAATTTTTGGTCTCCCCTTCCTGAATAGCCATTTGGCTTTCAACGGCAAAGAAAGAGGTGATTCCACTTCCAATCAATAAGAAAATAAGCCCGAAGTGTGTCAGCCATATTCCAGATTTTTTCCATGTCCATTTAAACCTGAAAAAATGAGCAAAAATTAAGTTGAGCAGTAATAAAACACCAAGAAGCCGGCCGCCCGGAAATATAGGGATAGCGTAATCTTCTGTAGGATGCCATGTGATAATCCAGGTTTGGAACATACTTTTTTGAACAAGGTATAGTCCGTGTTCAACCTGAAAAAGTGTTCCAAAGAAAACAAGTAAAATCGTAAGGAAAAGCAGGACAATTGTAAGTTTTAATGAAGAAAATAAATGAGGAATCTTTTTAATGATGTTCATGAGGTTTAACCGTATCTAAAAAACGATCCAGCTCAGATTTTACCGCCATAACATCGTCAAGACTTCCCATTGCTTTGAAAAAGTAAGTGTCCGCACCAAGTTGAAGAATGGACACATCGATGGCTTTTTTGGTTTGTGTATTTTGGATAAAAATACGTTTGAATGTCTGTTTGGAGGTTTTATACTCATGAACGGATTGTTCGGCTTCGATTTCTGTAATCGGTGCAAGTTCAATCTGACCTCTCCAGCGGTTAATATTGGCTAGAAGGCTGCCAGCTTCACCGGATAAGGTTACAATGGTTATATCTACCGTATTTTTTTTGCTTTTAACTTTAAATCCAGCCAATCTCATTGCTGTTTCAGGTTGTTGAGCCCATTGTGTAGGAGCTTCCCACTCTAAAGCTGGGTGATCATGATCAGTTTTGTTTGCTTGAGGCAGGTTTTGTGTCAGTGTTTCTTTCGGAACCGTATAAACCGAAACCGATTGTTTTTCACATCCAGAAAAAATAAAAAGCCCAATGCAAAGCACTGACAGATAATAAAATCTACCCGACAATGAACGCTCCACCATCAATAACAAGAAACTGTCCAACAATCATAGACGCCTGATCTGAGCATAAAAACGCAACCGCATTAGCTACATCTTCGGTAGTTACCACACGCCCGATTGGTGTGTTTTGGGCAACACGTTCCAAGGCTTCCTGAGAACCAGGGATTGCCTGAAACGATTTTGTATCTGCAAGTCCAGGCATAACACCGTTGACGATAATACCTTTTGGCGCAAGTTCAACGGCTAAAGCACGGGTTAACGATTCAACGGCACCTTTTGCTGGGCCAACAACCCCGTATCCGTTTAAAACACGTTGTCCACCGTAGCTTGTAATGGTAATAACCCGACCCCAGCCTTTCATTAAAGGCTCTGCTTTTTGAGTCATCAATAACAGTGATTTTGCTGTTGAGTCAAAGGTAACATCCCAATATTTGGCTTTGGCTTCCAATAATTTACCAGGAATTCCAAACGAAGCGTTGGCAATCAAAATATCCAGACGCCCGTAAGTTTTGTTAATCTCTTCAAATAAAGCATCAATTTTATCTTCTTTTCCGATGTCTGCTCTTACTAAAAGCACATCGGCACCCATATCTTTAAGTTCTTTGTAAACCGATTCGGCTTCCGTCATACTTCTTCTGTAATTAAGTACGATTTTTACGCCTTCTTCTGCAAGACGAAGCGCAATAGAACGTCCGAAACCTCTACTTGCCCCTGTTACCAATGCTACTTTGTTTTTTAGTTCGTTATACATTTTGATTCTTTCCGGGTGCTTAGTGTACCATATCATCATGTCACTAAAAAGAGAGTTTTTATCTGGTTGTTATCGCACGGTAAGACGAATGGTAAGTTCACGCTATAAAAATGATTTTGAATTTTGCATAGAATCAGGTCATTTGTGGCTAAAACGATTGAGCTTTCTTGAAAAAACAGTGTTTCACTTTCCTGTTCCAGCGGGGATTCATCAGGATTTGTACCATTTGCGATTTCCATCTCCCGTAACAATTGCGGCTTTTGAAGGTGATATTGATATTGTGAAAATCTGGATGCAGTTTGGTTTTGGGGCGGCTACCTTTAAAACCATTTTAAAAGAACCACGAACCGGAAATGCCAGGCCAAGAATTCAAAAAGTGGACATGCCAGAAGGTGAAGGCCTGTTAAACGCCATGGGGCTTCCTGGAAAAGGGTTAAAGGGATTTTTGGACTATCTACAAACCGGCCCTTGTTTTTCAGCAGAAAAACCACTGGGTTTTAGTATCGGAGGTCATAGTATTGAAGAGTATCAACAGAACTGTTTTGATGTTCTTCAGTTTTTAAAACAGGATCCTATTTACAGTAAACTTCAGACGTATTTGGAGATTAACATCAGTTGTCCGAATACGCCGGATGGTCAGGATATGTTGAAATATCCGGGATTATTGGATGGTTTGATTCAGTTTATTCGTCATCATGATCCCATGCGGGTTGTGGGAATAAAGTTGTCACCAGATCAATCCAACACGTCTTTGCAGCAGTTTGCTGAAATTATCAGGCCTTATCCCTATATGTTTTTAAATCTTGGTAATACGTCGTATCGAAAATGTACGGCTATCGGACTTCCTGAAAACGCCATTAGTATTGGCGGCGGTGGGTTAAGCGGTCCGACTTTATTTAAACGGACGCTGGAAATGTCGGCCTTATTAGCTCCTTTTGGGATTCCGATTATGGCAACAGGCGGTATCCAGAATTCGGAACACATTTTACAATTAAGAAAAAACGGGGCGATATTATTTGGGATGGCAACGTCACTTGTTCAGGATCCTTATCGAGTTCCAAAAATAAATTATGAACTTGGAGTAAAAAAACGATGAATGTGTTAATTATCGGCGCTTCAAATAAGCCTGATCGCTTTTCATACAAGGCCTTAAAAATGCTTCAGGCCGCTGGTCACACGGTGTTTTTGGTGCATCCTGTTTTAAAAGACATTGAAGGACTTCCGGTATATGCTGATCTTACTCAAGTTAAAGAAAAAATAGATACAATCACACTGTATGTAAATGCTGAGACCTCAACAAAAATGGAAAATGAGATTTTAAGCGTAAAGCCTTCACGCATTATTTTTAATCCAGGGACAGAAAATAGACCATTATTTGAAAAAGCAAAACACCTAGGGATTGAAGCTGTAGAAAACTGCACTCTGGTTATGTTGGGTGCGAATCAGTTTTAAAGATTAAAACTTTTTTTGGCCTGAGTTTTAAAATCCATATACAACGCTTCTCTATCGAGATTGTAAGGTAAATCTGCAACTACTGGACTTTTGGAATAGTGCGTAATAAATCTCACATTTTCTTCTAAAATAATAGCTGGATTTTCTATAGCGCTGCCTGAAAAAATCAATCCGTTAATGTGTCCCTGTCTGGATTTAATACTTTCAATTGCAGACAAGGCTGCATGGATGGCTCCCAATGTATTTTGAATCACAAGAAAGATGCCCATGTTGCAGGATATGGCCAAATCTATAAGAAAGTCTTTGTCATTAAATGGGACTAACACACCACCGGCTCCTTCTGATAAAACATAATCGAAGCGTGTTGAAAGTGCTGTAAAGTCGTTTAAAAGCTTGTCTTGTGAAATGAGTGTGGCGGTGTGTTTTGCGGCAAGGTGTGGAGATGCCGCCAAAGGGAAGACATAGGACGACCTGTGTTTTTGGATGTCCGGTGTGTAAGTTAACCTGGAGAAAGAATCGTGGTTTAGAATATCATCTGGGGAATCGGACCCGGTTTGGATCCATTTTTGAGTGACAACCGATTTATTCTGTTCGGAAATAAATCGTGCCAGAAAACCTGTAATCAGTGTTTTTCCGATGTTTGTACCTGTTCCGGTAATAAAATACGCCGAACTCATGGTTTTTGCGCAATGATGAAATACACGTGATGGGATGCGTAAATTCCACCGTATAATGACTGATAAACCTGTTCCAATTGTTTGATAAATCCTGGTGTCCACACTCTTTTTTCTGATAACCCCCACCCGCTTGTTCCTGTGTGTTGAATACTTTTTAATAATGCAATGACAGATGGGTATGATTTTTTAATAAGGCTGGATGTTTTGACTTTGATGTTCATAATGGGATCAAGAATATGAATACATTCGTGAGCTGTACGAAATCGAGATGCCGGTAGTTGTTGAGGTCTACCCATAAGAATAGAGAGTGAATGAGCCAGTTCATGAAAGGTTTGTGGCCCAAAAATAGAAAGTGCCAGCCAGCCCTGAGAATTAAGGCGTTCATAAAGTGACGTGAGGCTGGCATTCCAGTCATCAACCCATTGAAAAACAGAACTCGCCAGGATGAGATCAAATGTTTCCTGAGAGTCTTTAAATTCGTCTGCGGTTAGGAACGTAGCGTTATTCTGAGTTTTCTTTGCCTCAGCAACCATTTCGGATGAAATATCCATGCCAATAATATGTGGTGTTTTGAACGCTTCTAAAAATTTGAGCGTATGAGTTCCAGGTCCACATCCAAAATCAAGAATGGTTTGTGGTTGTATTGTGGCAACCTCATTAAATTTTTCCAGTAAATAATCAAAAACGTGGCTTTGTACGCTTGCGTTTTCAGAATAAGTGGAGGCAAATCTACTAAAAGGTGTTGTACTCTTATTTAGAGAGTTTTTTAAAGCATTTTCCGCATTGTCCATACAGGTGCAAAGATCGATATTCAGGATGAAAATCTACTTTTTGGCAGACTTTTTCCAGATATTCTTCGATAACCGTTTCTTTAATTTCCAGAATTTTTCCGCAGGAATTGCAAATTAAGTGATCATGATGTTTATCAGGAACTGCTTTTTCGTAAAACACTTTTCCATCTTTTGTGGATATTTTTTGCAATAAACCGGCATCAAGCAGCTGTTTGATGGTGCGGTACACGGTTGCCCGTGAAAACTTCTTACCTTCTGCACGTAATTTATCAATAAAATTTTCTACTTCAAAATGTTGTTTGACTTTGAAAATTTCATCCGCAATAGCGCGCTTTTGAACGGTGTAACGTCCTTCGTTTTTGTTTAAGTAATCTTCAAAAACCTTATGATAATTTTTCACGTTTTTTCTATCCTATAACTCAGCAATTTTTATATCTATAGTTTTAATATGGTAAGCCAGTTTGTCTATAAACATTCTTATGGCAAAAAACAGTTTTGATTCAGGGATCTCTGCATTAAAATCATGTCTTAGACTAAATACTCTGGCTTTAAAGATTTCATGATCGTCTTTATGATGAGTGTATCCATCAAAGTTATGAGCCAGCATTAATTCTTCTTCTTCGGAAAAATGTTCTTCAACATAATGTTCTAAAAATATCACAATTTTTTCAATATCACGTCTTGTGTATGTTGAAATGGCTCTATCCAGCATGGAAACCAGTTGGAAAAGTTCCTGATGCTTATTATCAATGTGATCGTGCCCTGTTTTTAATTCCGAAGACCATTCATGTGACATATGTTGTACTCTAATTCAGACGTTGTGTTAAAGTCAACACTGATACGGTTTCGCTGTGCCAGGTGTTTGGAAACATGTCTACAGGCTGAATACTTTCAAGCTGATAGCCATGATATTTCAGCTCTTTTATATCCCGAATAAACGTAGAAAAGTTGCAGGATACGTAAATTATACGTTTGGCTTGAAGCTCACCTACCCGTTTTAGGGCTTTAGGAATAAGGCCATCTCGAGGTGGATCAACAATAACAATCGACACAGGATCTTTAAACGTTTTTAAAAACACCCGTACATTACCGGTTTCAAATGTGATGTTTGTAATGTTGTTAAGATCGGCATTTAGTTTTGCATTTTGCACCGAGAAATCGTTTTCATCCACTCCGATGACTCGTCCTGCTTTTTTTGCGACTGTCATTCCGATGGTTCCCGTACCGCAATATAAGTCTAAAACGGTATCGTTTTGAGTAACATCGGCTGCATCGAAAATAGTTTGATACAAGGTGTTGGCCTGCTGGGAATTGGTTTGAAAAAAAGCCTGAGGTGAAAATCTGAATTTCAAATCACAAAGGGATTCCTCAAGATAAGATTGTCCATATAAAAGATGTAAGTCTGCTACAAAAGAGGTGTCCGAGATTGTTGAGTTGATTCCATATAATACGGTTTGGATGTTGGGAACCTGTTGCACTAATGCCTGGCTGAATTCCTGATAAAGGTCCGGGTGATCTTCAGATACAACTAAAATAGCTAAAAACTGCCCTGTAAACTTGGATTGCCGCAACACAAGATGCCGAAGTAACCCTGTTTTTGCACGATAATCCCAGGTTGTGCATTTTTTCTCATTAAAAAAAGTTTGTGTAGTTTTTAAGATACTGATGGTTTGTTGATCCTGAACAATACACATATCCAGCTCAACAACCTTATCAAAAAAACCACGTTGTTTTAGTCCTAAAATCACACGCCCGTCGTCGGATAATCCAAAAGAAAAATCCATTTTATTTCTATAATATTCAGAGGTTTGTGATGGGATTATGGGTTTCAGGCACGGCAAAAGAGATGGCGATTCTTCTTTTAAAAGTGAGGCTAAAATGGTTTGTTTTAAATCAATTTGATCTGAATAAGCTAAATCCAGACTTTGGCAGCCTCCGCAAATTCCAAAATGTTTGCAGTTGGGTGTTTGGCGACGTTCTGAAGGCTTTAAAAGCTGTTTTAGTTTGGCTTCGATTCCCTGTTTTGTTTTTTTATAGAGTAATACTTCAACCTGTTCGTTTGGATATGTATTTTTAACAAGAACAGGCCGATTTTCCCAAAATCCAATACCGACACCTGGGTATAGCATGTCTTTGATTTCAAGCTCAACCGTCTTGCCTTTATACGATACGTTATTAGACATTGTCTTTAAGCTCTACCCATCCCTTTGATGGTTGTTGAGCCAGAACGATATAGCGATGCTCAGATTCTACTTGCTGGCCATTGCAGTAAATAGATGCAAATTCATACGGGATATATAGACGTATTTCTGATGGTGATGTTTTGAAATCCGGTATAAATTCGAATTCAATGCGTGTTTGAATACGTTTAAGTGACAACGTGAACGTGCCAAATTCAGTAGCCCATTTTTTTAAGGATAAACCTTCGTTTTCAAGCCATTCCGGTGGAATAAATGGACATAAATGAAGCCCAAAATCATCTGAGCGTGATAAAAGACGCATAACGAGGTTTAAAAATTCTGCACTGGCTAATCCAGAGTGTCCATCGCCTCCGCTTCCGCCAAAACTGATGGGATGAATAGACTCTGGCCACGTTCCAGTTTGTGAGGCTGTTTTAACCATCCAGTTTAAAATATCCCAAACTTTTTTATCTTCTTTTAAAATATAAAGCTGAGCCAGCTGAGCGTTTTGAAACACGCTGTATCCGGAATATCCGATAGAATTAAATAACACATTATTCACTAAAAACTGCTCTAATAAATCGATGGTTTTGGATATCCGTTCATCGTGTACTGAGATCAAATTTAATGGATAAACAGACACCAACGACATCACCAATCCAGAATCTACCAAACGCTTTGTTGATACCGGAATAAAGGTTGAACGACTCATCGGGCCCATGCTGTACAGTAAAACCATTTGAAGAGACGCCATCAGGCTGTTAAACAGGTCGCTAAAATAGTCTTTTCTATCCATTTTATTTAAGCTGTGAGCAATCTGCATGGCGGAACGAAGACCCGTAAGTGCCCAAAAATAACCGTATAAATATTCTTCCTGTGACGTATAGCCTGTAAGCAGTTTCCCAATTCTGTCATGAAACGATTGGTTGGGACTCCATTTTTTTGCAAAATGTTTGATTTTTTTGACGAACGCTTCTAATTTTGGATAATACTCCTCAAGGAATTGAGGATCCTGAGTAAACTGATAGGTATTATGAATAGCAAACAACAACTGCCCAGCTTCTTCGGCTTTTAAAAATCGTGTAGGACCATTTTTTTGAAGGTATCGCGTCTGATGTAGCAGCTTTTCAGATAACAAACTTCCGCCCATATTATTGAGAGCCAGAATCACGTACACTTTTTCATGTATTTTGGCACTTTGATACGAAAACCCCTGTGTAAAAACCTTGTCTTTTCCAATAAACATCTGAATTTGAGCCTGATTGGTTCTGAATAATTCGGTTAGTTGTTTATCAGGAACAGATAACTCAGACAATGGATTTAGCTGGTTATCCCAGGATTGTGTGTGTTTTTCAAACATCTCATCCCATTTAAAGGCTTTAATACCGTTTATTTTTTTAAGAAGAACATCTTTTTGAGGTAAAGGCAGATGGGTTTGAAATAATTTTAAAAGTGGAGCTACCGGAGTAGTTGGCATTTTGCAGGTAAACGCTTTTTCTTCATAAGGATCCAGTTTAACCTTATACTCTACAAAAGCGCTGGCCAGACCATGTGGGCAATGTGCCTGAAGAATCATTTCCCAATCTTTATAATGTTCGGAAACATCACCGTCTTCAAAGCTTAAGCACACCACATTGTCTGGATTCTGATCCAAAACAACACCCAGTCTGTTATCGATAACAAAGCCCTGCTGACTTAGATAATAAATATCGCGTACTGGAGAAATGCCTTCCGGATTATAAGGACGAATAGCAAAAAAAAGACTGGTTGAAAGTGGTTCGTTTGTCGTATTTCTTAAACGAACTTTATTGAAAATATAACCTTGATAGTGCAAATCCTGTGTGAAAAAAGCCTCTGAAGCAATTTGAAGCGATTGTTTTAATGCAAAATTGGTTTGTACCACAGAATTGTTCTGGGCCATTTTTTGTTGAATATCAGTTAGTCGGGATGGTGAATACAGGCGATCTTCAAAATGAATCCAAAAATCAACTGACCATCCGTTTGGAAGTGGTGTAATAAGACCTGTTGGATCTACAATTCCCTGTTCGTTAATGCCAGGAAAGCTAAGAATAGTCCAGTTTCTGTGTGTCGTATTTAAGGAAAAGGCTGGAAGTCCGCTGGAGGTGAAATCAGAACTTTGAGGATTAAGTTGTTTATATACCCAAAATGGCCAAATTCTATAAAGATGAAACGGAATAACGCTGCTGTTTAAAACCCCTTGAAGCACTTCTCTGGGATCGGTGACAAAATCACCCTGATGCTCTACTTTTTCAGGAAGGGAATACAGGCTGCTGGCAAGCTTAAGATAGATAGACGGGCCATAGGCTTTTTCAAACAGTTTTATAAGACATTTATGAAGAATTCTTTTCATGATAAAGGCCTATTGTATAATAATTTCAACGTTATTAAAATCCTAGCCTCCCCTGTAAAATTGCGGTATACTGTGCCCAAATGCAAAACACTCCCGATGAATTGCTAGCCTCGTTAAACGAACTGTCAAAGCGCAATGTTCTGGTTGCCGGTGATGTTATGCTTGACGAATTTCACTGGTGTCATGTCAGCAGAATTTCGCCTGAAGCTCCGGTTCCTGTATGTAAGGTTACAAAAACCACTCTTGTTCCTGGTGGTGCTGCAAATGTGGCTCACAATATCAAATCCTTGGGTGGAAAACCTGTTTTATTAGGTGTTGTCGGCGATGACAGCTCAGGTCAAAAACTGATTCAACAGTTGAACAATGCCTCTATTGAAAATGACTATATTCTTAAAGATCCTTTACGCCCTACAACATTAAAATCACGTATTATTGCTCATCACCAACAGGTTGTCCGTGTAGACCGAGAAGACAGCAGCCCTCTTTCCGAGGCGCTTCAAGCTCAATTTTTTTACAAATTAACCCTTTTACAGGACGATCTTCACGGTATAGCTATTTCTGATTATCTTAAAGGAACCATAACAACCGATATGGTCAAAAAGTTAATTGAAATAGGTACATCGTTAAACATTCCAATCGTAGTGGATCCTAAAGGTGACGATTATTCAAAATATACGGGCGCAACTGTTTTAACCCCGAATTTCTCAGAATTTCAACAGGCTGTCGATAAAAAAATAAACTCTGAAGAGGATGTTTTGGATCAGGGTTTACAGCTTATTAATCGGCTAAAACTTCATCACCTTGTTATTACTCGTTCAGAAAAAGGTATGACGGTTATTTCAAAGTCTGGTTCCAGATGGGACATTCCTACTCACGCAAGAGAAGTGTACGATGTAACGGGTGCAGGCGACACGGTTATTGCTATTCTTACGCTTGCTTTGGCCTCGGGTTTAAGTATCGATAAAGCATCTGCACTAAGCAATAAAGCAGCTGGTATTGTTGTAGGCAAACTTGGAACCGCCACATTAACAACCAGCGAACTTAAACACGCCATCCTTCATGAAGAAGACTAATCTTTTAGATAAGATAAAATCTTTAGACGATGCAAAAACACGTGTAGACGCTTTGAAGGCATCCGGTAAAAAAATTGTGTTTACAAATGGATGTTTTGATATTTTACATGCCGGTCATGTGATGTATTTAGATGAAGCAAAAGCCTTAGGTGATGTTTTAGTACTTGGTTTGAACTCTGATAGTTCGATTCAGCAACTTAAAGGCAGTCATCGCCCGGTTGTGAAAGAAAAAGAGCGTCAGCTTGTGATGGCAGCACTTGAAAGTATTGATTTTGTGATCCTTTTTCAGGAGACTACTCCGTTTACATTAATTGAGACTTTAAAACCTGATATCCATGTTAAAGGTGGCGATTACAAAGCGGATCAGCTGCCTGAATATCCCATTGTTAAAAGCTATGGCGGCGATGTTCAGATCCTTCCTTTTTACCCGGGAATGTCCACAACCTCTATTATTAATACGATTTTAGAAACCTATACCAATGACCCCGCTTGAGATCGTTACTACGGTTGTTACGCCGTATCAGCAAAATGCCCGTCTTTTGATTGATCATCAGTCTAAGACAGTCGTGTGTCTTGATCCTGGTGGGGATATCAACAAACTTTTATCTAAAATCAATTTAAACGAGTACACTGTTTCTGCTATCTGGCTGACTCACTGTCATATCGATCATGCCGGTGGTGTGCAAACGCTTTTATCCAAATTACCTCAACAAAAAAAGCCAACCATTTTATATCACAACCTCGAAATCATATTAGCCGAAGCCATCCCCATGGTAGCCCGTCAATCCGGATTTAGCCCCACAGAATACCTCTCTCCCCCAAAACCCGATATCGATTTCCACTCCCTCTCCTCTTTAGACTTCGCCGGAGAAACCTTTACCGTATTATTCACCCCCGGTCATTCCCCAGGACATGTTGCCTTTTTCACCCACAATAAAACCTCAAACATTCGTTTAGACTCACAACTAATCACAACCCCGCTGTTACTCTCTGGAGACACTCTCTTCCGAGGCACAATCGGCCGAACCGATTTCCCCCTCAGTGACCACAATACCCTGTTAAACAGCATCAAAACCCAACTCTTCACCCTGCCCGACTCTACGCTTGTCCTACCCGGACACGGTGGCCCAACACAAATCGGAATAGAAAAACAAACCAACCCGTTTTTTAACTAAAAAAGCCCATTCTGATTAGGCGAATCCTCTTCCTCCTGCTGCGTTGCTTCCCACTCTTCAATAATGAGCCCATTTTCAAACCGAAAAATATGCACCAGCGCAATCCAGTGGTGCTGAGGCATCAGTTTAATACGCCCATGAACTACAACTTTATTGTTCTCTTCAATAGTATATAAAATTTCAAAAACCTTCTGAGGAAAACGCTCCGCACTTTCGATCATGCCTTGTTTTAAAGACTCTCTGTCGCCTGGGAACCATGGGTTGTGATGGATAAAGTTAGGGTGAACATAGGCCGAAAAAGCCTCTTCCACCTGCCCTGATGTCGATAAAGTTAAAAATGTCTGCGCTATGTTTTTTAAGTTCATAATTGTACTGAGTATAAAACTGTGGTATATTTTTTGTCCACACAATTTCTGCTTGCGCCCGTAGCTTAATTGGATAGAGTATCTGACTACGGATCAGAAGGTTGGGGGTTCGATTCCCTCCGGGCGCGCCACTTTTTAGCCTCGTTTTTCTCTGATAAGTAAAAATTATTCACAAATTTTTGGTACAAATAAAATTAAATATAGGCATTTTCTCTTTAATTTTGCTAAAATAAGTCAATATGACATTAGATATCACCTACTACCAACGCTGTATCAGCACATTAGAAAAAGCCCACGATCTTTTACTAAAAGCCAATCCTGATACCCTCGATTATGACATGTATCGTTCAGCCTGTGTAAAAGAGTTTGAACTCATTTTGGAACAAAGTGGTAAGCTGCTTCGCAAAGTGTTAAAGCCTTATTTTCATTCATCAAAAGCTGTTGATCAGCTCTATTTTAAAGATATATTCAGACAAGCCGTAATACGAAGCCTTATTTCTCCTGAATTATGTGAACGATTTTTGGAATATCGTGAAAATCGAAATAACACAGCCCATGATTATGGCGTGAATTTTGCCGAAGAGACATTACGTTTACTTCCTAATTTTATTGTAGACTCCAAAGATTTGGCAGAAGCAATCAGCCGACAAAACAATGCTATTGAGGGATAAAGATAAAGCTCGTTTGCTGGATATTTTTGCGTCAGTAAATAGTCCTATAGAAGTATGGGCATATGGAAGCCGTGTAAATGGAACAGCTCATGAGGGAAGTGATCTGGATTTGGTAGTGAGAAATCAAAATCTTCAAAAACTTCCTATTCGCACGCTTATGGACTTAAAAGAAAAAATTCAGCAAAGCAATATCCCTATTATGGTTGATCTGTTGGATTGGGCCAGGATTCCAGACAGTTTTCATAAAAATATTGAGGCCCAGCATGAAATTTTGTTTTCTAGTATTAATACCATTAAAAACTAATGCGAAATGTTGGATCAGACATTTCACGCCAATTATCCCCTACGCTCCCACCCGAACTAATCTTATCTTTCCCAACAGAATAAATAATTTTTTTTGTTTCGGAATATTTTAAATTTTTCTCATCATAAGGATCTCGTGGTACAGAAGATAAATATTCAGGAACCAATTCATTTAGCGAAGATGGCAGCCTGTTTGTATCTTGTTTATACGCTTTTAAAGCCATAAGTGTTTGAGTTGCAGCTACACGTACATCTTCTTCATAATGCCTATTAAGCAGGTCACTATTTTGAAAGTTCCATAAATCAAATATTAACGTCCCTGCCGAATTTTCGACCAGAAAAAACTTTAAATAACTAAATGATGGTGGCTCTTTATCTATTTTTTTTGTTCCTTTTTTATAAGGTTCCTTTGCCTGTTTGATAGACTCTCTAATACTGTTTGCAAACAATAACTTTGTTTCGTTTGGCTTAAAGTTAAAGGTGTTTTTGAGCTTATATGTCTCTAAAAGTGGATAGCTACTTTCATCAACAATATGCGCTTGTATTCTATACTCGTTTTTTAAAATAGTAATAATAAGCTCTTCATTTTTGGAATACTCATCAAGAGTTTTGGCATATGCTTTTAAATCATTACTATTCAATTTTGTTGTAGGAAGAATTTTTTGAATGGCTTCAAGCCCTTGATATTTTATTACAGAGCCCATCAAATACTCGAAAAAATCTGCTGATTGGGATTTTTGAATATTTTGACCTACTTTTACCGAATTTAATGCTTCCTCTATGGCCTCTTTGTCTTTTCCTTGTTTTGCAAGGTAAATGGCTCGAAGCACACTTAAACGGCTTGCTGTCATACTATAAGTGATGGCTGGAACATCATTTGTCGTAGCCTTTAAAGGATTAATAGAATTTTGGTCCTGGTAGTATGGTTTATTGGCTGCTTTAGCAAAATAAGTCAGATTGTGAGTGTTTCGAGATAGGATATCTTTTGCAGTTTTATCATCCCATTTTTTACTTGTAATCATATTTTGAATGATTTTGAACTCATTCTCTGGTACTTTATTTAATTTTATTAAATCAAAATATGCGTTGTCTTTTTGGGGAACAGCAATTATTTTTACCTTTAAATCTGAATCGTTAATTTGATGGATATCTGTTGAAAATGTATTGAGAATTGCTAGCGTCAGAAAAGGAAAGATAGCTAAGGAAATGATAACGCTTATTGTTATTAAAATAACTCGGATCCAGTGTTGTTTTTTAGGGTGAGTTGGGACCTTTTGTGTAGGTTGAGGGATTTTCATATTTATATTTTAACAATAAGAGTCTTTTACAAAAAGAAATACACCGGCAAATCAACCTGCTGATACAACTTATAATAACTCTGATACAACCCTTTTCTAAGTTTCTGTTGTACAACCTCAGGCTCTTCAAATCGTGTATCATTCAACCCCGCACTACCTTCAAGAGACCGATGCTCTTCATCAGAATCCCCAAAGGGTTGTAACGTTCGGATACCTGTCAAAAACTGCTTCCATTGTGTAAGTGTCTGAGGAGTTGAAAACATAGCATCCAAAGCCCAGGTTGTACCCTTTACGGTCAGTGTTGGGGTATCATGAAAATCCCAGTGAAAGCTGGTATGGTGAAGATTTCCGCTGAATATGCCGTTCATTATGCAATTTGAGACATGTTGAAACCCTGCTTCTTTTAACCATTTTCTAATGAAAAACGAGCGGTTTTCGCAGTCTCTTATAGGATTTAAGGGGAATAACGAATGAAAAAACAAAGCCATTTTTTGCATATCTGGATCTTGCTTATCCATATCTTTTAAAAACTCCCCTACTCTTTTTTCAAGGGTTTGAAATCCGGTTTCTGTAAAAGGAAGATGGCCATCGTTTTGAAGCAGGTCTGTCATCACACGTTGTGGGTTTACAAAGGGAAACGGGCTGCTTATAAAATCTGGGAGTCCCAGGCGAGATTTGGGGTTATCCAACATATAGGATTGTATATGCGACATATCGTCTTCTGTCATGCCTGCTATGAAAGTAAGAGGTATGGCTTTAAAACACTCGGATTCTCTACACCACATATAAAAGTCCAGGGTTTCCTGAGGCGATGTTTGTGGTGAAAACCAGCTTATCCAGGTTAAAAGCAAAGACTGTTTATTGCATTTTTGAAGATCATCAAATAGATCCGAGAGATAGTTTCCGGACAAGTGTGAAAGGTTTTCGGCTGTAATCAGAGGTCGATATTTCTCTATGCTTTGTGCCAGTTCACAGCTATCCAGTTCTAAACAGCTTAAATTGGCGATTGGGACAGCTTTTTGAATAAGAACCCTTTCCAGATCGGGATGCTCGCCAACAGCTGAATAAACGGGATCCCACGGTAAATCACAGTGTTCGGGAATAAGCGCTAGTAACAAAGACATTTTTTTATCGTCTGGAATGGCTTGATCGGTGATGAATTGTTTTGCCAGAGCCATTCGGAAAGATTCGGGAAGATCTTGAGCCAATTTGTTTAAAAAAGCTTCAGATGGGATTTTGCGAAAGAGGTTTGAAAGAGTATCTGGGGTGTATAGGCTGTCGATAGTAACGTTAATGGATTTTAATGCAGCAATGATTGCAGGATTTTGTTTTTCAAAAAGCAGTTCAAACAATGTTTGATCTGAGGCTGTATAGGCACGTTTTATAGTCCTAAATGTACCTCCTGCTGAATTAATAGCTTTAACAATAGCGTCGATATCGGGTGATTCTGATCGTGCCAATTTCCATAGCGGATGTTCACTTTCCTGAAGCCTGGATCTAAATGTCTGGATAAAGGCATCCAGTTTTTCATCCTCTACCGACTCTGGAACTCTTTCATAAAGCGTTTTTATCAATTTTTCAGTTTTATTAGGCGTTGAGATATCTGGAGATGTAAGCTCTCTATCTGGAAAGTCATAACGGTCTATAGGAATAGCATGAACGCTAAGTTGTTGTAGAAGAAAAACCCATAATTCACCTAAGGTTTTTGGCTTCCAGTCGAGTTTGGGTACACTTACTATTTTATATTGATATCCCCATCTGTTCGTTTTCATGTTGGGTTATCGAAAAAGATGGAGGGAAATTTCAGTGTTATAAACGAAACTTTATTTAGAGGTCCAATAATCCCTTTTTACTTTGCTATAAAATGATCGTGGGTCAATTCTATTGGCTGCAAATGAGGCTAACAGTGCAATAATCATCATTGGAAAAATAACATCATGTCGGTTTGTCATTTCAAGAACAAGTACAAAACTTGTAAAGGGTGCACGGGTTACTCCTGTTAAAAAACCTATCATTCCCAGCATGATAAACAAGGATACATTTGGTATGTGAAACAGCGTTGCAAACAGATATCCCAGACAGCCCCCAACGGATAATGACGGGGCAAAGACTCCACCTGAAACACCTGAAATATAGGTTAAAAGTGGTGTTATAAATCGTGCTAAAGCAATTTTCCAGTCAATGCTGGCATGATTAAATAAAAGAGCAATCAATGCCTCCCGTCCAGCTCCAATAGATAGAATGCCTAAATTTATACCAATTAAGGCTACGCAAACTCCCATTGCTACAACAAAAACAGGAAAAAAAAGAGGTTTGATTTTTTTTGTTTGCTGAATCAGTTTATACAGGATAACGGCAAAAACAGCTCCTGAAATACCTGCCAAAATACCAAAGCCTATTGCCCATAAAAAGCCTTCTGGTGTTAGAGGTTGCAGTACCGGATAGCCAAGATAGAGATAAGGTCCTGCCAATGCCTGCGCAACCAGTCCGGCTGTAATAACGGCACCTATAAGTTTCAGTTTTAATTTGTGGAAATTTCCCTGGGATAATTCTTCTATTGCAAAAACTATTCCTCCCAAAGGCGTATTAAAAGCAGCGGCAATTCCAGCAGAGCTTCCGGCAACAATCCATATATCAGGGCTGATTTTTTTAATCCCTTTTTTTTCAAACCATTGTCCAATTGCATAAAACAAACTGGCCCCAATTTGTGCAGTTGGTCCTTCACGGCCTACGGCTCCACCCCCTAAAACACAGACAATAGAGCTGAGTATTTTTATAATGGCTGTTTTCATATTTATTAGACGATCTAAAAGATCTATATGATTTCGCTTCGAAGCAACAACGGCTGTCATGACCTGTGGCAAGCCACTTCCTTTTGCTGTTGGTGCTAATTTTACAAGTCCCCAGGCACATAAAAAGCAGGCTGGTGTAAAAACAAGCATAACGAATGGGTGAGCCATAAAAAGTTGTTGTGAGAATTGTTCAACGATTTTGAAGATGTGAGCATAGCCAACAGCAATAGCCCCAATCAGAAGAGAAGCTCCCCAAAAAGGTAATGTTTTTGCTAGCCACTTTGAAAATGAACGAAGGGTCATAACAGAATTTAGTATAAGACAATCCGTATAAATGAAAAAGCCCTCATAACGAGGGCTTTTTTCTATACGTTTTCATGTATCTGCTAAACCGGTTTTACCACTGTAACGTACCAGTCTGGTATTCTTTTACACGGCCTTCGAAGAAGTTTACTTCGATCATGTTGCCTTGTGTCAGCTCATCAATCCAGGCAAATGGGTTTTTCGCATTCCATTGTTTTTTCAAACCGATGCTGCTTAAACGGGCATCGCCGATGAATTGTAAGTATTCTTTCATGTTTTCAGGTGTAAGACCCAACATGCCATCTCCGATACAGGATAGACCCCATTCGTATTCCATTTGAACGGCATCAATGATGTTAGCGGTGATCATGTCCTGAACATCCTGTGTCCAAAGTTCTGGCTGTTCTTCTTTGATAGAGTTGATGATATTAACAAACAACGCCACGTGAAGATCTTCGTCTCTGTTGATAAACTGAATCATTTCTTTACTGCCAGGCATTTTGTTTTGACGTCCGAAGTTGTAGAAAATCAAGAATGCGCTGTAGAAAAATACACCTTCTAAAATCAGGTTGGTGGTGCAGGCTTCTAAAAACAGTTTGTCGTTTTCAAATGTACCTGTTTTAAAACCAGGGAATGCAATTTTAGATACAGATTTTAAAACGGTTCTGTTTTTATAGAATAAATGCTGATCTTTTCGGTAAAGACCGTATACTTCTTCAGGATTGAACGACAAGGCTTCAATCATGCAGGAGTAAGAATCTACGTGTAAGGCTTCTTCGTAGATTTGTCTTGCAATGGCCAGACAGACTTCAGGGCTGGTGATATGTGGTTTAATCAATTCAGATAAGGTTTTTGTTAAAAGACCATCGAGGTTTGATGCAAAAGCCAACGCACGAATAAACGCTGTTTTTTCGGCTTCTGTCAGCTTGTTGTTTGTCCATTGCTCGTAGTCGGTTTGGAAAGGGATTTCTTCAGCAACCCAGTTGTTACGCTGCATTTTTTTGAAGATGTCTCTCGCCCAGGGGTGTTTTAGCGGGCTTGCCTGCATAAGACCGTCATCAAATCCATTGATTACACGTCTTTTGTTAATGATTTCCTCATTAGACATTGCATTTTCCTGAAATTCGGCTTGAAATAAATTGTCGTTAACACTCATAAATAAACTCCTTTTTCTTTATTGGCATGCCTCACAATCTGGATCATCGATTTTGCAGGCTTTGATCTCTGCTGCGTCTGATGGTGTAACAGATGTGAAGGTTGTTTCTTTTGGAGTTTCAACAGATTCTTCAACTGAGAATTTACTAATTTGCGAAGCCCCCAAAGTTCTTAAGTAGTAAGTGGTTTTAAGACCTGCTTCCCAGGCATACACGTAAACGTCACTTAAATCCTTACCACTTGTTGTTTTCATGAAAATGTTTGTCGATGCAGACTGATCAATCCATTTGGAGCGTCTGGCCGCAGCTTCAACAAGCCATTTCATATCAATTTCAAACGTTTCTTTATATCTGTCACGAATGCTTTCAGGAATGTCGGCAATCGTAGAGATAGATCCGTTAGCCAGCTTGATTTTGTTCAGAATCTGCTGATTCCACAGGCCTAATCTGTCCAGATCATCTAACAGATATTTGTTGATAACAATAAAGTTACCTGACAAATTTTCTTTCATATAGATGTTTTTGTAAACCGGTTCCGTACATGGATAAACACCTGAAATATTGGCGATAGTCGCTGTCGGTGCAATAGCCATGGTATTGGAGTTTCTCATGCCATTTGCTTTAACTGTTGCTTTTAAGGCATTCCAGTCCATTTTATGCTGCATGTTGACCGTGATTTTTTCACCTCGGTTTTCTTCCAGCAGCTTTAACGTATCAAGAGGGAAAATCGAACGACTCCACTTACTTCCGTTATAGGATGGATAGCTGCCTCTTTCTTTTGAAAGATTAGAGCTGGCCAGAATTGCATAGTAGGAAATCATTTCCATGGATAAATCTGCAAATTCAACGTTTTCATTGGAATCAAATTTAATGTTCAATTTAAACAATGCATCCTGATAACCCATCATACCCAATCCAACCGCACGGTGTTGGAAGTTGGCGTATTCGGCTTCTGGAATTGGGTAGAAGTTATTATCAATAACGTTGTCCAGCATTCTGATGCCAGTTTCTACCGTTTGTCTGATTTTTTCTTCGTCCAGTTTTCCGTCCGTAATCATGTTAGCCAGGTTAATACTGGCCAGGTTACATACCGCTGTTTCATCTGTAGAGGTGTTTAGCGTGATTTCAGTACATAGGTTTGACGAGTGAATAACACCTGCATGATCTTGAGGGTTTCTTACGTTAGCGGCATCTTTAAAGGTTAACCATGGGTGACCTGTTTCAAATAACATGGTTAACATTTTGCGCCATAAATCCATAGCTTTTATGGTTTTTGCCCGTGGAAGCTGTTGTGATTCGTAAAACTCATAGCGTTCTTCAAACGCTTTTCCGTATAGATCATGAAGATCAGGAACATCAGATGGGCAGAAGAATGTCCAATCCTGATTTTTAAGCATCCGTTTCATAAATAAGTCAGGAATCCAGGCGGCTGTGTTCACATCGTGGGCACGGCGTCTTTCGTCTCCTGTGTTTTTCTTTAATTCCATAAACTGTTCGAAATCAAGATGCCACATTTCCATATACGCACACATGGCGCCTTTGCGTTTTCCACCTTGATTTACAGCCAGGGCTACGTCGTTAAAAATTTTGATAAATGGAATAACGCCCTGAGAACTTCCGTTTGTTCCGTGGATTTTAGACCCAGTCGCTCGTACCGGTGTCCAGTCGGATCCGATTCCCCCAGCCCATTTGCTTAGCTTTGCGTTATCTGAGTACAGTTTGAAAATTCCAGAAAGCGAATCTTCTGTGATATTCAGGTAGCAGGAACTCATCTGGCTGTGCATGGTGCCGCTGTTAAATAAGGTTGGCGTTGACGATACAAGGTCCATTTTTGATAGTACGTTATAAAACTCGATGGCTCTGTCTTCTCTTTGGGTTTCTTTGATGGCCAATCCCATGGAAACTCTCATCCAGAACCATTGAGGAAGTTCGAATACGGCTCTGTCCAATGTTCTGTCACGTAGTAAATAGCGATCTGTTAAAATTTGAGTACCAAGATAGAAGAATAATTTGTCTCTATTTGGATTGATAGCTGCAGCAATTTTATTAAGATCAAATTGTCCAAGTTCAGGATTTAAAAGATCTAATTCAATCCCTTTTTTAATATAGTCTGCAAATTGCTGATCGTATTTTTTGTTGATATCCGGGCCATTTAACGGCTCGTTTAACACATCTTTATACAAGGTGTTTAAACAAATACGAGATGCCAGATACGAATATTCATAGTGGCGTTCGATACGCTCTCTTGCGGCACTTAAAACCAGAATTTCGATTTCATGTTTTGGGATTTTGTCATAAATCTGTTTGGTTACAGATTCTACCATTTCGGTGATAGACACTCTCATTAAATCAGGCGCTAGTTGACGAAGTTGTTCTTCGATTTTGTTGGAATCAAAAATAACGGTTTCAGTATCTGATACTAAAACTTCAAGGCGTTTTTCTTTAATTTGTGAGAGTACTTTTTCTTGTCTGGCAAGCTTGTGCTGTTCACGATAAACGATATAGTTTCTTGCGATTCTATGGTAACCACGGCGCATTAACAGTTCTTCAACGATATCTTGAATAAACTCTACCTGTGTGGTGTCCAGGTTGTCGCTTAAACGTGTTTGAGCGGTATCTACAACTTCGTCTGTAAGTTGGTCAACAGCATAAGGATCGGCTACGTTTTCCGACAAAAAAGCAAGGTTAATCGCATTATGGATACGAGCTCTCTCAAAAGGCACTTTTTGCCCATTGCGTTTAATAATAAATTGGAGTTCTGTAGCCATAAGTGACCTCACTTTTTCAGGAAAATTGTATATTTTGATTGTTGTGGGAAGATATTAATTACCCCCCAGAATAATAGATTTTTTAAGGCGTTTAGTCAATAAAATTAGGCATTAATCGATTGATTTCGATCCGCCTTAAACATTTACAAATCCTTTGTCATTTTTATCAAATAAACGACGATTTGCGCCTGATGGAGTGATAACGCCCGAGTTTTCAAGTTCCTGACGTTGAAGCTCTTTACGCAGTGCTTCCAGAGATCCAAATTGCACATCATCTAATAGTTTAATAATGGCGTCTAATTGTTGTGACGGCGATGAATTAGGTGATATGTCCAAAGAAAGGCTAATAATAAATGATGCTGCGCTAGATACTAAATCTTTTTTGGTTGCTGTATCGATAAAGATATTGTTCTGTAAGGATTCAATAACAGAATTGGTAAACACAAGTGCTTCTTGTGGATTTGTTTGAGATAATGTTTCAATGCGATCTTTAACAAGAGGAATTACTTGATTAGGCGTAAAGGATTGAGAAACGATTCCTAAAATAGAGTCATTATCTATTTGGGACAGTGGAACAGCTGGCAATGGACTATGATCCGTCAAATCTACATAAACCTGAGCATAGCGGCCTCCAGAAGATCTAAGATAGCGTGTGGATGACGGTGTAAACGGTGCTGTTGTATCAATGATAACGGATTTATATCGTGATTCTAACGTTGAGGATAATTGTTTTAAAAATGTATCTACACTTTGATCGTTACGTAGTAGTCGAAGTAGATCTTCGTCTGACATTTTAGCCTGTGATTGCAAAATAAAATCCAAAAGATGTCTGGATTGCGAGGCTAATGTTTGAGCTTGAACCGTTCCCTGACCTGCTTGTCCAGCACGAGAAATAAGATCTCCTGTTAATTGCTCAAGAAGTTCGGTTGCATCCCTTGAATGTGTTTGTTTTCCAAAATGTAAACGAACAGTTTGGATACGTGCTGCTGTAACAGCCGCAGCAGCCATATTTGTTTGATGATGGTGTTGTGGTTTTGGTTGAAATTTTAACGCTGGTGCTTGGAAACCTGATGGTGGTTGTACACTTCCTGTAGCCATATGTATGAATCCCTTCATTCATGAGAGTTAATGTATTATCGCAAAAAAATGATTTAAATTGCAGCTGAAACTACGGACGGTTTGAAGATATCAAACGGGTATAATGAATTGTGTCCGTCACTCCAAATTATACCATAGGCATAATTACCTACTTTTTTAATATCTCTTGGATGAATGTCGGCAGGTAAAGTCGCTTCATTGATACGGTTTCTGTTTGTGAACTCTTCTACACAATGGGCACAACGGCATCTTTTTCTAAGATCTAATGATTCAATATCAAACGCTTCAAGATGTGGCCATTGAACAGTAATGTTTTGATTTGAAACAGATAGCATGGGAATTTCGGGTTTATCGTGCTGAAGCTTGCTGACTTCACGAATAACCGTTTCCGAGATGTTTTTAAAGATTTGTGATACCTTGCTTTCCGGTGCCGAGACAACATACGGGGTTCCGTTGTCACAAGCTGGGGCAAGTTGAGCATCCATCGGTAAATGGTAGGTGTGTTGGAAGCCAAATTGACGGACCAGGGCATCCAAAGCGCCTTTACCGAAAATATGATGTTCTTTGTCGCAGGAGTCGCATATAAAATAGCTCATGTTTTCTACTACGGAAATGGTTGGCACTTTGAGGGTATCGAACATCTGTACGCCTTTAACAACGTCGATAAGGCTGATGTGTTGAGGGGTTGTTACGATGACAGCGGCTGTTAACGGGATAAGCTGAGCCAGTGTTAACTGGATATCGCCGGTTCCCGGAGGCATATCGATGATCAGATAATCCAACTCTCCCCAATACGTGCCGGTTAGCAGTTGGTTGATAACCTGAGACACCATAGGCCCACGCATCATGGCAGGGCCATTATTTCCCGAAGACGTTTCTACGTAGCCGAAAGACATCAGTTTTACACCTTCATGACGGATGGGTAAAATCCAGTTGCCTTCCATTAAAAGCGTTGTGTCAGGAGCATACACCATTGTGGGTAGGCTTGGTCCGTAGACGTCTGCATCAAAAAGCCCTACCCTCGCCCCGGATTGAGCCAGACTGTAAGCCAGATTTACGGCAACCGTTGATTTCCCAACACCACCTTTACAGCTGGATACCGCAATCACGGCTCTAACTTTTTCAAGGCCTTTAGACGCTTTAAATAACGTATTATTCGGTTTGGATGCCGTAATAGACACATCCACCTTTGCAGGCCAGCCCAATCCTTTTACCAATTCTTCAGCCTGAGATTTAAATACATCTTTTACAGGGCAGGCCGGCGTTGTTAATTCCAGGGCAAACGATACATTGTTATCGTCTGTAATAGTCAGGTTTTTTACAAATCCCAATGCTACAATATTTTGATTTAAATCAGGATCAATAATGGCTTCCAAAGCCTTTAAAATCTCATCTTGTTTACTCATAGTGGTGTTCCAATCGAAAATCGTTGTTCTATATACTCTTCCAAAATTGTTAAAAATTGCTCTTTAACATCATCCCCTTTTAATGTTTTAAACAGTTGTCCGTCCTTAAAAACAGGAATAGCCGGTTTTTCTGAACTTCCAGGCAAACTGATCCCGATATCTGCATATTTGCTTTCTCCAGGTCCGTTTACCACGCATCCCATAACGGCTACCGATAATTTTTCTACCCCCGGATATCTGCTTTTCCATCCAGGCATCTGCTTTTCAATGTAGGTTGTTACATCTTTTGCAAGGTGAACAAATTTGTTGCTGTTTGTTCGTCCGCAGCCTGGGCAGCTGGTAACGCTTGGCATAAAAAACCTTAATCCCATTGATTGTAACAAGGCTTTGCAGGCTTTAACTTCCAAATCTCTGCTGACATCGGGTTCTGGCGTCAAAGAAATACGAATCGTATCGCCAATGCCTTGTTGAAGCAATAACGCTAACGCCGCCGAACTGGCTGCAATTCCTTTAACACTTCCTCCAGCTTCGGTAAGTCCCAAATGAAGGACATAATCACATTTTTTTGCCAGCTGCTGATACACATTTACCATGTCCTGCAACTCTGACATTTTAACGCTTAATACAATTTTATCTTTCGCAAGGCCCAGTTTTTCAGCATGTTTTGCACTGTCCAGGGCACTTTTTACCATGGCTTTATAAACAACTTCCTTAAACGATTTAGGTTCTTTAAGCGTTGCATTTTTATCCATCAGTTGTGTAAACAAATCCTGATCCAAAGATCCCCAATTCACACCAATTCTAACGGCTTTATTAAACGCTTTTGCAACATGAATCATCGTTGCAAAGTTATCGTCGTGAGACTTTCCTTTTCCAACATTTCCAGGGTTAATTCTATATTTGGCCAGCAATTTTGCCGTTTCAGGATGTTTGGTTAATAAAATATGACCGTTGTAATGAAAATCGCCAACAAGAGGAACGTTATAGCCTTTATCTTCAAGCTGTTTGCAAATCTCAGGAATGGCCTTTGCCGCATCAAAATCGTTGATGGTGAGACGCACAAGTTCCGAGCCTGCGTCCACAAGTTCACGGATTTGAGTAACAGTCGCTTTTACATCAGCAGTGGGCGTGTTTGTCATGGATTGAACAACAACAGGATGTTCGGAACCCATAGGCACAGCACCAATAAGAACAGAAGGTGTTACACGTCTTTTTGGTAAAAACATAGACTCCTCTTTCCAACAAATTTTACCTAGATTGTAGCGTAAACCACTGTTTCATGACAGTACACATTTTGAGAAGCTGCTCATCTGTAATGATATAGGCCGGCATGAGGTATATGACCTCTCCAAATGTTCGCATCCACACATGTTGTGAGAATGCAAAGTCGTTAAATCCCTTTAAAAAAGCACTGTCTTTTACCTGAATTACAGCCATTGCACCCAATACGTGGATTTCTTTAATGTTTGGATGTTTAAACTCCAAAAGCTGAGACTTTAAATACAAAGTTATTTTTGAGATATTATCGAGGTACTGATCGTCAAAAAAAACATCAATGCTTGCCTGAGCCACCGAGCATGCCAGCGCATTTCCCATAAATGTTGGCCCGTGCATCAAGGCTTTTGAAGGATCCTCATCATAAAAAGCGTTAAAGATTTCAGTCGTTGCAAGAGTTGCAGCGTGTCCCATATAGCCACCCGTTAAGGCTTTTCCCAAAATCATGATATCAGGACAAATAGAGGCCTGGTTAACGGCGAATAACGATCCTGTTCGTCCAAATCCGGTAGCAATTTCATCGGCAATCAACAACACGTTATAGGTTTTACATAAACGGTAAGCTTCCTGAATAAAAGCTGGTGCATAACATTTTAAGCCACCTGCACCCTGCAAAAGAGGTTCAATAATCAAAGCAGCAATGGTGTGATGATGATTGTGCAACAACTGTTTAAGCTCGGATAAGGATTTTTCCAGATTTATTGCTGGAGATGGAAGCGAAAAATGTTTGGGGAAACAATCGGAAAAAAGATGATGCATGCTGTCTACAGGATCAGACACGGACATGGCCCCAAATGTATCGCCATGATAGGCATATTGAAGTGAGATAAAGGATTTTTTAGAGGAGTCGCCTTTATTTTTCCAAAACTGGATAGCCATTTTTAAGGCTACTTCCACGCCAACCGAGCCGCTGTCTGTAAAAAAGACATGGGTCAAACCCTCAGGTGTAATCTTTACAAGTGTTTCAGCCAGTTTTTCGGCTGGTTTATGGGTAAGTCCACCCATCATCACATGTGAAAATTGAGGGATTTGATTAAACAACGCCTGATTTAAACGAGGATGATTGTACCCATGAATAACAGACCACCAGGATGAAATAGCATCGATATAAGGTTCTGAATCGTTGTTAATCCATAAGTGAATCCCCTCAGCTTTTTCAACCTGTTTAGGGGGCGTCATTGTTTTGTGTTGAGCATAAGGAAACCACAAAGGCGACTGCGACATGTTATTTCCGTAACGCTCTAAAAAAAGATTGAAGTAGATCTACGCTTCGTTTATCCGGCAGATATTCAAGTTCTACCTTATGATTAAACTGCTTGTACTGAAATAAATTTAAAATGGATTCACAAGCTCCCCATTTGGGATCTTTGGCAAGATAGACGACTTTTTTAAGTCGGGAATGAATGATGGCACCTGCACACATTGGGCAAGGTTCGAGTGTTGAATATAGTGTGTATCCATCCAAACGCCAGTCTTTTAACGTATCCATACCTTGTTTTAACACCAGCATTTCGGCATGAAGCGTACAGTCGTGATGGGTTTCTTTGAGGTTATGACAAGCGGCAACGATATCACCATCAGGAGAAACAAGCACCGCACCTATTGGAACCTCTCCAAGCTGAAACGCTTTTTGAGCTTCCTCAAGCGACCGTTCTATAGCCTCGGATATCATTAATTAAAGCTAATTTGGATACCGCCAGGGTTAATACCTTCTTCAATCGGCCCGAATTTCTTTTCATAATCTTCAAGCTGAAGTTGAAGAAGCTGTACAAATTTTTTCAAATTTCCAGGCGTAATCACAACCCGCGATCTAATCTTTGAACGTGGATTTTGAGGCTGCAAAAAGGCATAATCCAAAACAAATTCTTCTTTGGAAAAATTGGAAACCATCAGGTTGGAATAATGGCCTTGTGCAACATCTTCTGGTAAATCCAGCTGGATATTTGTTTCCGGCAACTCTTGATTGGGAAGAGATTCAGGAGTCATGTTTAGGCTCTTTCCAGATACTCTAATGTTTCGGTGTTGATTTTAATCATGTCACCCTCTTTAACAAAAGCTGGTGCGTTGATGCTTAATCCATTTTCCACTTCAACAGGTCTTAGAGAATTGGTTGCTGTTGCCTTTTTAATTTCAGGAGGCGCAGACACAACTTTTAATATAACACTTTTAGGTAACTCAATTCCTACTGGTTTTTCTTCAAAAAGAGTAACCAGGTAACCCGTGCCTTCCTGAAGAAAATAATGACCGTCTCCAATCAAATCCTTATCTAATGGAATTTGATCGAAAGTTGCATTATCCATAAAAATAAAATGTGACCCATCATTAAACAGATATTGCATATCTTTGGTTTCAAGATCGGCTTTTTCAACACGTTCGTTTGATAAAAAACGAAGCTCCATGTTTTTTTCTGTGGTCAAATGTTTTAGTTTGGTCTGCATGCAGGCATTTCCTTTTCCAGGAGTGCGGTGCATGGTCCATGTGACTCTGTATAACTCATTTTCAATTTTTAAAATCATTCCTGGACGAATCTGTGTAGCGTTGATAATCATGATATCAATTCCTTAGCTCTAGAAATCTGGTAAACAATTGAGATCATTATAATCGTATTTTATGCTTCTGTCAGGACTTAAAGGTCGCCGATGGTCATGGTGATGGTGTCTTCAAAGGTTCCACGGAACAGATTGGCTTTTTGAGGTGTGCTGACTTTTATCGTATAGGTGTAATCTACAGTTGCTTTTTGAAGGTTAACATCAAAATTCATGGTTTGATCTGTAGATAATGAGGCGTCTAAAAGTTGTGTGGGCTCATCGCATCCTAAAAAAGACGTAGCTGGAGGGTTATCTGCAGCAACGGCTGTAGTTGTAACGGTGTAGGTAATATTGTTACCTGCTTTTGAGGCATCACCCCCGGCACCTGAACGGATCATTTTCCCGGCATTTGTACTGGATAGTGTAACGGTGAATCCAGATGGATTGTTGTTGTTTAAAACATATTTTGTTACTGCCACGTTGGTTTGAGCAGACTGGTGCATATTGGTTAAATCGTTACCGCCTCCGTTGATATCCACTTTGGAAATAGAGTTTACGGCTGGAACCTGACCTCTAAAAACATCAGACCCTGTTGTTGCTGCATATACTGGTGTTGATGCTGCTAGTAATCCAACTGTTAGTCCGAATGCTGTTAAAAACTGTTTTGAATGACGTAGTCCTTTCATGTATAAAGCCTCCCTAAACAAAATCACTGAAGCAAAATGCTGCAGGTATGTTGAGCGATATATACATAAAAGACTATAGTCTAGTGTCCCCACCCTAGCGCAACTTAAAGCCTAATTTTCCACAAAAAAAAAGATTTTAAACCTTTATACAATTGAAGCTTTTACTTTATATAAACGGCGAGCAAGCCATAGCGATAATAAAAGGGCCAGAATAATGATTCCGGCGATTAATTTAAAGAAATCTCCAAATGGTAAATGGAAAGGGATTCCAACGCCATTTTCAATGATTATCCACCCTAAAAGTGAGGCCAGAATTGCTCCTGTAACGGAGGCTATTCCCGACAGCCATAAAAACTCGCTGGCCGTGGCTTTTAAAATCATAGGATACCTAAAGCCCAATGTTTTCAGCAATGCAGTATCCGATTGCCTGACAGAAATCGTAAATAAAATAACACCAAGAATAACCATGATGCCCGAAAAAATAGCGCCTAAAGCCAGCACTTTTATGGCTGTAACCAGTTTGTTTAACACGTCTCTGGCTTTTTCAACGGTTTGAGCGACATCAATAACGGTTATATTCGGAAACTGATCGGAAACCTGACTTTGGATTTTATAGCGGTCGTCTTTTAATAATCCGGAAATGGAGCCTATCCATTCTTTTGGGGCATCTTTTACGGCGTCAGGAGACAACAAAATAAAGAAATTCGGCTGGAATGAGTTCCATTTTACGGTTCTGAAACTGGTTACTTTGGCTACAACCGTTACCCCTTGAATATCGAATGTAATTTCATCTCCCAATTTTATGTTAAGCTGTTTTGCAAACCAGTTTTCCAGCGAGGCTTCAACCAGATAATACCCTTTGTTCCATTCTCCTTTTAAAATCTTTTCAGATTCGGACAATCTATATCTGAAACTGATGTTTTGCTCACGTTCCTGAAGTTGGCGAATTCTGTCATCGGTAGATTTTTCTATGGGTTTTCCATTGTGATGGGTGTATCTGGCTTTTATCATGGGTTCAAGCTGTAATTTTGACGGCCATTGTTTAAAAAAGTTGGATAATTCCATGTATTGATTATCAGGAATGCCAATCATAAATAAATCGGGCCAGGGTTGATCCTGATCCATTTGCAGCTCGGAAAGTAATGAGGATTGATAGCTGCTGACGAGGCCTAAGCTTAAGGCTCCAAATGTCAGGCTGATCATGCTGATGATGGTGTATTTTCTGAATCGGTATAAGTTATGAACCCCAAATTCCCAGGCAAAAGACTGGCCTTTTCGAATACGTGGAAGAATCCAGACGATGGCGTAAAACAGAGCGTATAGAAATAATCCAAGAAGAGAAATGCCAAATACCAGTCCAAATCCTAATGTTAAGGAGTTTAATTCCCAGGAAAAAATGCCGCCGATAGACACAAATCCCAAACTGACAGCTGTAATAAACGACTTGTATGAAAACGGAACAGACCGTTCTAAAAGCAGATCCAAAGGTTTGGCATTGTAAAGCAAAATAATAGGAATTGAGGTAAAAAACAGGGCCATAACGATGCCTTCCATCATGCCCAGCAGAACAGGTTTCCATAAAAACGCATAGCCACTGACTACAGGAAGCGATTCTCCAACCCAATAGTGTGCGATCCCGTATAAAATAATCCCGATAAGTCCCCCAAAAATGGTTCCTATTATAGAGATAATAAGAACAGTAAGCAGTAGAAATAATCCAATATATTTGGGCGTCATTCCAAGTGTCTGTAAAATACCAAGCTGAGAAACAAGTTGACGAACATACCCTCTCACAACACCGGCAACAGCGACGCTTGTGAGGATAAGCATAACGAGGGTAAGTAGTGTAAAATAATGCCCAACAGCTCCGAAAAGACGCAATAACTGCTTGGCTTTATCATAATGAGAAATAACCGTAATACCGTCTTTATTGCCAAACGGATTGGACCATCTGGGATCCTGATCATCAAGCTTCCATTTGGACTTTAATAACTTTGATAACGATATGCTGGATGTATCCGAATCCAGTTTATAAAGCTGCTGGTAAGTAACCCTCGCACCTTCATCTAAAAGCCCGCTTTTAAGTAAAAAATCCACACCCACATAAATTCTTGGGCCTAACGCAATGCTTTGAGCACCTTGACCAGGCTCTGATACAATCCATCCGCCCACTTTAAATTCTGTTTTTCCAAGTCGGATAATATCGCCTTCTCTAACACCAAGTTTGAACTCGAGGCTTTTATCCAGAATCGCAACCGGATAGGTGTTTAAAGACTCTAACTGACCTTTACTATCAAATGTTTTTTGGAAGTTTTTGATCTTAAATTCGCCGTAAAACGGGAAGTTTTTTTCGATACCTTTTACTTCTACCAGTGCTGATTTCTGATTTTGTGATGAAACCGCAATGCTTAAACATTCCACCAATAACTGCTTTTGAGCATGTCCCGGTAACGCCTCTTCAAGATCTTTTTGGTAGGACTGACGAAGCGGTTTTGTGGATTTGATGGATAAATCGGCTGTTAAAAAGTTTTTGGATTGTTCGACAAGTGCTTTTTGGATGCTGGATAACATGGTTCCAACACCTACACGTTCGGCTACGCCAAAGGTAATGCTGGCAATTACAATCAGCAAAAACAGTTTTTGTTTTCTTAAATGTTTGAGTGTTAACGATAAACAGAGTGAAAACATATTAGAAAGCAGCTTTTTTAATATGACCTTGATGAACTTCGTAAATATTATTGGCTCGTTTTGCAAGGCCAATATCGTGTGTAGCCAAAACAAGGGAAATTTTTAGGGATTTGCTTAATGAAAATAAAAGCTCCCCTACTTCTTCTCCGGTTTTATAGTCGAGGTTTCCTGTAGGTTCATCTGCAATTAAAAGTTTGGGTTGATGGATAAGCGCTCTGGCAATAGCCACACGTTGTTGTTCACCACCTGATAGTTGTGAGGGATAGTTTTGGGCCCGATTTTTTAATCCAAGACGTTCCAGCCATTCCATTCCGGTTTGAAAGCTATGAGGTTTGTTTAATAATTCGAGAGGTAGACACACATTTTCCAGGGCATTTAAGGCTTCAAGTAATCGAAACGATTGAAACACAAATCCGATATATTTACCGCGGATTCCTGATAACTCAGATTCTTTTAGTTTGTTAAGTCGAACGCTGTCGAAAAATACATCACCCTGATCTGGAGAATCCAGCCCGGCCAATAAATTCAATAACGTTGATTTTCCACTTCCAGAACGGCCAAGAAACGCAACGGATTCTCCTTCTGCTAATTGAAAAGAAACCGAATCCAGAACTGTTACAAGTTGATTGCCTGTTTTAAATTTTTTTTGGAGATTTTCAGCTTTTAGCAACATTAACGTTCTCCTCTTTCTCGTTTTTTCAGCACGGGTTCTATCACTTTAAAAATATTTTCAGCCATGATCTGATGGCCTTTTGCATTGGGGTGAATACCATCGGCCAGATTTAACTCTGGTTTTAATGCTACATCCTGGAGAAGGAACGGCATATAATCGGTGTGAAAGCGTAAGGACAGATTTTTAAAGATATCTGAAAACTGTTTTCTATAGGTTGGGCCATAATTTCCCGGAAGCATCATTCCAGCGATAATCACGGTAACGCCGGCATCCTGAGACTGTTGAATAATCTTCGCCAGATTCCGCTGCGTAACATAAGCCGGAATCCCTCTAAGCCCATCATTAGCACCCAAGGCTAAAAAGATAATATCCGGCTGCCCTTTTAAAATCCATCCAATCCGAGATAAACCACCAGCCGTAGTATCTCCACTGATACCCGCATTAACAGATATCCACCCCATTGATCTCAGCCGTTTCCCAACCAGGGATGGATAAGCGTCTTCCTGTGCCATCTGATAGCCGGCTGTTAAACTATCCCCCAAGAAAACGATCTTCTTTTCTTTGGCGTTAAGTGTCGAAAATAAACTCAATACACATAATAAAACTATAACGATACGTTTCATAATTCACCTATTTGAGTATGCCACAGGTCCCAATAAGTTCCCTTTTTTGCCAATAAGGCGTCATGAGACCCTTCTTCGGTTAACATGCCGCCAGCCAACACCAGAATCCTGTCAGCATGACGAATAGTTGAGAGACGATGCGCAATAATCAACGCTGTTTTATGTTGCGTTAAGGCCATTAAATTATGCTGAATGGCTTTTTCGGTTTCCGTATCTACAGAGCTTGTGGCTTCGTCAAAAATCATAATAGGTGCGTTTTTAAGTAAGGCTCTGGCAATGCTTAAACGTTGACGCTGACCACCAGAAAGTTTGATCCCTCTTTCGCCAACCAGGGTTTCGTATTGATCTGGCAATGTCATGATAAAGTCGTGTAATTCGGCTTTCTTTGCTACTTCGATAACCTCGTCTTTTGTAGCCGTTTCCGAGCTGTAAGCGATGTTGTCAAAAATACTGCCGTGAAATAAATAGGTATCCTGACTGACCAGTGAAATGGATCGTCTCAAATTGTGAATCGTTAAGTCTTTTATATTATGTCCATCCAGCGTAACCTGTCCGGATTGAGGGTCGTAAAAACGCATCAATAATTTAATAAGCGTTGATTTTCCCGATCCTGTTGGCCCGGCAATTCCAACCACTTCGTTGGCTTTAATCGTAAAGGTAAGATTTTTTATGATGGGCTGATCTGTGTTATAAAAAAAGGAAAGATCTTTGAAGCCAAGCTCTCCTTTTACAGGATTAATCGATGTGGGATTTTCAGGATCTCTAATAAGGCTGGGTTTGCTTAAAACAGAAAACAATCGTGCTGCGCTGGCATTTGAGCGTTCAAAATCATCCATGGTTCGGCCCAATCCTGTTAAAGGCCATAATAAACGTTCTGTCATCATGGCAAACAGGACTAATTCCCCAACCGTAATGATGCCGGTTCCTTTTAAAACCCAATAGCTACCAACCAGTAAAACGCCAGCAAATCCAATAACAACGGCCATGCGTATCAGTGGAACATATAACGATGACCATCTAATCGCTTCATAATTGGTTTTTTTATAATGTTCAGATGCCTGACGTACTCGTTCAAATTCAAATTTTTCAGCTGTAAAGCTTTTAATCACCTGAATACCGGCCAGATTATTTTCCAATCTCGCATTAAGGCTGCCGATAGCGTCTCTAAGCGTTTTGTATTTGGGTGCAAGCAGGGATCTGTAGAAAAAACTTCCCCATAAAATAATAGGAACGGGTAAAATGCCAACAATAGACAGCGGCCAGGAAATCCAGATTAAAATAGTGCTGGATACAACCAGTAAAACGCCAAGCTGAATAAACTCATTAAAGCCTGTGTTTAAAAAACGCTCCAGCTGGTTAACGTCATCGTTAAGAACGGATAGCGTGTCTCCCAATCGGTGATTTTCAAAAAAAGACAGCTCTTTGGTTTGGATATGGGAATATGTTTTGAGGCGAAGATCGTGTTGAACCGATTGTGCCAGCGTCATAAATCCATATTGATAGCCCCATTGAAAAAAGCTTTCCAAAGCAAAAATAACCACAGCGGTTATCGATAAAAAAACGGCCGTATTTAACGGATTATGTGTCCCGATAATATTCGTAATCCAGGCTGGTGGATAACCTCTTACGGAATCAATAACCCAGCCAACCAGAAGCGGCGGCATCAAATCAAAAATTTTATTTAAAACACTGGAAAAGATACTGAGATAAAAACGAAGCGAATAACGTTTTAAGTAATCAAAAACACCAAAAATTGGATACGATTCCATGACTGGCTATCGTAACAATTATGAGCGTGATTTGCAAAACAGAAAAAATGTCAGTGTGGTGATAATAACCCCAACAGGAACAACAATTGAAGAATAATGACTAAATTTTGGAAGTGAAAAGTACCAGATCCATTCCTGAATCATCCAAAAATAAATAGCAAAAGCCATCCAGCCTTTTATATTTTTAGGATAGTAAAGTCCCCACTTTTTTTTAAACCATTGATGAGAAGTCTCCATGCCTCTATAATCGCTTTTATGACTGATTATTTCAAGGCTGCCATATTGGGAATTATTGAAGGGGTAACCGAGTATCTTCCTGTATCCTCAACCGGGCATTTGATTATTGCTGGAAAATGGCTGGAGTTTTCATCTGCAAACACGCAAACGTTTGATATTGCCATTCAGCTTGGCGCAATTCTTGCCGTATTCTTACTATATAGGCCCTACTTTATGGCTTTTTTTTCACCGAAAAACTGGTTTAAAAAAGATATGAATATTTTGATAACAGCCTGCTTGCCGGCTTTGATATTAGGATTTTTGATGCATTCCTTTATAAAAGCTCATCTTTTTTCAGAATTTACAGTTGCCATTGCCTTGATTACAGGTGCATTTGGAATGATCGCTGTTCAACTTGGATTTAAAGATAAAGCCGATACGGTTTCATTGGAAAACATCAGCTATAAACAGGCTTTTATTATTGGATGTTTTCAATGTCTGGCACTATGGCCTGGCATGAGCCGTTCCGCAAGCACAATAGCCGGCGGACTAATTGCAAAACTGGATTACGAAACATCTGCAAAATTTTCGTTTTTAGTAGCTGTTCCCATTATGCTGGCAGCCGTTTCTTATGATTTGATTAAAACAGCCCCACAACTTAGTGTGATGGATATAAAACTGATTGCCATAGGATTTTTGGTATCCTTTGTTGTAGCCTGGGCTTCTATTGTAACGTTTTTATCGCTTTTAAAACGATGGAAACTGATTCCATTCGCCTGCTACAGACTTGTACTGGGCGGATTTATTATTCTTTTTTAGCCCGTTTATCAAACAGTTTTTTGTACTCGCCGTATCCTTTTTTGTCTAAATCAGCATAAGGAATAAACAGTAAGGCGGCAGAGTTAATACAATACCGTAATCCACCAGCTTCTTTTGGGCCATCTGGGAAAACGTGGCCTAAATGTGAATCAGCTTTACTGCTTCTAACTTCCGTCCGCTCAACCCCAATTTTAAAATCAGATTTTTCATGAAGGCTTTCATTCTTTATCGGTTTAGTAAAAGAAGGCCAGCCACAGCCTGAATCGTATTTATCAAGAGACGTGAACAGGGCTTCACCTGAAACAACATCCACATATAATCCTTCATTTTTATTATCCCAATATTCATTTTGAAAAGGAGGCTCGGTTGCCTCTTTTTGGGTCACCATGTACTGCATGGGGTTTAACTTTTTTTTCAAATCGGCATCGCTGGGTTTTGTATACATTTTTTTAGGTTTCTCCTTTGCTTCTAAACATGAGTGTGACAAAAATAACATGACCATTAAACAGGCAGCTTTTATTTTCATTAGGGTTTTACCTCGATTATTGTTTTTACCCAATCTTTAAGTGGTTGTTGGGGTATTTTCTCATCTTGAAGCCAAAGTGGCCAGGCAACGAAAAAATCTGGACATTTAAATGGAGGAAGCCTCAGTAATAGCTCGTGTTTGAGCTGATCTGGATCACACGGATTACCGGATACTGTTTTAATGACAGCTACAGGTCTTTCCCCAAATTCGTGATGCGGAACACCCGTCACATAGGCACGTTCTACATCCGAACACTCCAACAGGCAGGATTCGATTTCTTCAGGCTGTATATTTTCGCCGCCGCTAATAATCAGACGATCCTGACGGCCTTTGATAATCAGTTTTTTTGACGAATCAAAATAGCCCTGATCTTTTGTCTCGAACCATCCGTCCATCGTTAAAGGCAGGTGGACAAACTCTCCTGAAACATAGCCTTCAAATAAAGGTTTTCCTTTTACAAGTACTTGTCCATTTTCATCTAAAATAGCTTCTCTGAAATGCAATAGGTTATGATTAATGGTTAGAGTTGAGCTTAATTCCGTTAATCCATAGCTTTCAAAAACATCAAACCCTCTTTCTTTAAGGTGACGAATAAGGAACTCGGATACAGGTGCCCCTCCCAATAAAATATGACTGAGAGATTCAAAAACAGTACGATTAAAACGGTCACATTTTAACGCCCTTACTGCTTGTGTTGGGACCATTGAAATATGTGTAAGATTATAGGTTTCAAGTGCATCAATGGTTTTATGCTGTGAAAAAACGAGAGTAGCTCCCGTTAAAACCGAGCGATGCAATAAGGCTAACCCGCTAACATGAAACAACGGTAAATTTACCCAGATCCGGCTATCATGTCGAATAGATAAAGCTTCAATTACACCCAAGGCATTAAAATGATGTTGTTCGTAGGTATGCAAAGCTAATTTAGGTAGCGCAGAACTTCCAGATGTAAACATGGCGGTTGCCCATTGTTTTAACGGCCAGGAAAATACAGCTTGAGCATCAAACTCTAAAACGGACTGTTTAAAAATGGCATGAAGATTTTCGATAAAAACAGCCTCTTTAAAAAAAGTATTGGCTTTTAATTTTTGAACAGAAAACTGTTTGGGATTTATTGGAGAGGCAATGCAGCCACATCGACGGATAGCCCAGTATAAAAAAACGGTTTCGGGTAAGGTTAAGGCTGGAAACACCACTATGGAATGAGATTGTTTAATATGGGCATTGAGATACATCTGTGCGCGTAAAATGTTGTGATGAAAATCCAGATAGGTATAGGTCTCATCATCAAAAACAAGGGCTGTTTTTTCGGGAAATCGCTGTGCAAGAAAAAAAACTGGGCAGGTTATCAGACTCATTCCGTATCCAGTCCGGCTATAATACCCGGGGAAAAGGCTTTTGCCAGCTCAACCAGAAATCGTAAACCCACAACGCTTTCGTAGCAGCTGCTTATCACACCATCTATCCCAAACAGTTTTGAAAGATGAAGTAACTGTAATGTTTTAGGCAGACTTTCAAGTCGAGTAGGTTTGATGATTAAGGCAGCCAGTCCTTCAAAAGAAATCAGCGGGAAATCATTGATATAAATACTTTCATCCAAAGCCACTTTATAACCAGACTGTTTACAAAATTCTGGAAGTTGAAACGGATTTTTTAAAGGTTCTTCGATATATGCGATTGGAATGCCTCTTAGTGATATCGCGATGTCGTAGGCTGTTGCCAAATCCCACGAGCGATTGGCATCTAGTCTGAAATACCCACCTTTAGGCAACTGTAATGCCAAATGTCTAATACGCTTAATATCCTCTTCAGGAGATTTTCTCCCACATTTGATTTTAAAACACTGATATCCAGCCTGTTTTTTTTCTTCAAAATCCTTTAAAAGGGCCGTATCATCCAAATCCGATAACAACGCATTAGACTGTAACGATTGAGCCGCATGAGGGTTTAGCAATACACTTAGTGGTACATGCTGACGCTGAGCTTGTAAATTCCAGAACGCCATATCAAGAGCCCATTGAATAAGCGGCGTATCAGAATTTAAAAAACTATCGTGTTTAGCAAGCTTTTCTTCTAATGGTTCTAATAAATCCAACTCAGATTCTGGTAAAGGCGCACATTCACCCTGGCCCGAATAAGGGCCTTCTTTCAGCTCGATAATGAAACCTTCCCGTTCATGAAAAAACGCGCCGTAAATATCAACAGGTTTTGAAAGCTTCCGTAAATAGCGTTTATAAGAAAACGTTAAACTTGGATTCATTAGGGATGACGGTTAAATTTAGAGAAATTCGGCTTTCTTTTTTCATTCCAAGCATTACGCCCTTCCTGACCTTCTTCGCTCATGTAGTACAGCATGGTTGCATTTCCAGCAAGTTCCTGAAGCCCGGCCTGACCATCACAATCTGCGTTTAATGCGGCTTTTAAACAGCGTAAGGCTATAGGCGAATGCTGAAGCATTTCTTTACACCAGGTTACTGTTTCTTTCTCAAGATCTGCATAAGGGACAACGGTGTTCACCAATCCCATATCCAACGCCTGTTGAGCGTTATACTGCCGACATAAAAACCAGATTTCCCTGGCTTTTTTCTGCCCTACTATCCTGGCCATATAAGCCGCCCCGAATCCCCCGTCAAAGGACCCAACTTTTGGGCCTGTCTGGCCAAAAATTGCATTGTCCGCCGCAATGGTTAGATCACACATCATATGTAAAACATGACCTCCGCCAACAGCAAAACCGGCAACCATGGCGACAACCGGTTTGGGACAGGTTCTAATCTGCCGTTGAAAATCCAACACGTTAAGATGATGAATCCCGCTTTCGTCTTTATATCCGGCATCCCCGCGGATTTTTTGATCCCCGCCGGAGCAAAAGGCTTTTTCGCCAGCTCCCGTTAAAATAATAACGCCAACATTGTTGTCGTAACGTGCATCTTCAAGAGCTTTTCCCATTTCAAATACGGTTTTAGGTCTAAACGCATTTCGTACTTGAGGACGATTAATCGTAATTTTTGCGATGCCATCTGCCTTATGGTACAAAATATCATCAAATTTTAGGCAAGATTCCCACTGTATTTCTGATTTTTGCTGTACGGATGGTGTCATGGATGTTCCTTTAAAAAAAGTTTGATTGCATCAGCCACCTGGTGTGGAGACTCTGTTAATAATGCATGTCCGGCGTTTTGAATTTCTTTCCAGTAAATCGCCTGGGTAGTTTCCGCCATATTTTTAGCAAGACCGTGATATTTTGTATCTTTATCACCGGTTAAAAGCAATGTCGGGCACTCGAGCTTGTATAAATCATGCCATAAACTGGGTTGATTTCCTACACTAAGAAAACGAATAGCTTTGGCCAGCTGCATAGGATCATTATCCATACGCCGTTTAAGCACATCAGAAAAAGCTGGATGTTCTTTTAAGGATTTAAAAATCGGCTGACTGTACCAGACATCCAGAAAAAAGTCGTAAGGCATGTCTTCAAGTTCTTTTGCGATACTGAGGTCGTGTAACAACCTGTTATTTTTTTCAACTGGATCAATAATGCCTGGAGAGGATGAAATAAGAATAAGTCGTTTAACAAGGGCCGGAAATTTCAGGGCAATATATAAGGCTATTCGTCCACCCATGGAATAGCCAACTAATGTAAAATGAAGGCCTGGGTGTTGATGTAAAACACGTTCAACAAACTGCTCTACACAGCTTTCAAAATCGGTTCCCAGTATGGGTTCCAGTCCATGTCCTGGTAAAAATGGACATAACAAATCGGCTCCCCATGATGTTTTAACAGAATCCCAATCTTTTGGAGAACCTAAAAAACCATGAAGAGCGACTATCATCTTTTATCCCAATTCAGGAAAGAAAAGTGGTATTTCCCGTGCGGCTGACGCAACTGAATCTGAGGCATGAATTAAATTCTCCTGGCGACTTAACGCATAATCACCACGGATCGTTCCCAATGGAGCAAGGCCTCCGTCTGTTGGGCCCATCATAAGACGAACTATTTCAATAACCCGTTCACCCTCAAGTACAAAGGCCATGATTGGTCCAGACGTAATAAAGTCGCTTAATCCTTTAAAATAAGGACGTTCTACGTGTTCGTAATAATGTTTTTTAGCAAGTTCAGGATCAATAACCATACTTTTTGAGGCTACAATTCCAAACCCTTTTTCTTCAAACCGTGTTAAAATCCGTCCTACAAGCTTTCGTCTAACGCCATCTGGTTTAATAAAAACCAATGTTCTCTCTAACATCCTAATTCCTTCCCAATCTGATTTAGCTGATACTGCACCTGTCCGGTTGCCGTTCCGCCTAAAATATTTTTTTGATCTACAGCTGTTTTAAAATTAAAAATCTGAATAATATCGTCTTCAATACGCTCTGAAAATTGTTTGAACTCCTGAATGCTTAGTTCCGATAATTGTTTATTATGTTCCGTTGCAAACAAAACAATCTGGCCAGTAATATCATGAGATTGTCTGAACGGGATACCTTTTTGAACCAGATAATCAGCTAAATCTGTGGCTAAAAGATGGCCTTTTGTTAACGATGCGGCAATCGTTTCCTTATTAAAAACAAGGGTATGAAGCATTTTTTCAAAACACAATAAGGCAAGCGATAAGGTATCGGCTGTGTCAAACAGCATTTCCTTATCTTCCTGAAAATCACGGTTATAGGTTAGAGGCATGGCTTTGACAACATGGGTTAATGCGACAACGTGCCCTAAAACCCGACCTGATTTTCCACGGATTAATTCGGCAATATCCGGATTTTTTTTCTGTGGCATTAACGAACTGCCCGTTGTAAAATCGTCCCCTATTTCCACAAACCCGATTTGAGGCGAGCTCCATAAGACGAGCTCTTCGCAAATACGGCTGAGATGAGTCATGCACACGCTGGCATTGGACAGGAATTCCATAATGAAATCTCTGTCGGATACGGCATCCATGCTGTTTGTGGATACTTTGGAGAATCCAAGCTCTTTTGCTATAAATTCACGATCAAGACCATAATTGTTACCAGCTATGGCTCCAGATCCCAATGTACAGACATCCGTACGTTTTAAACTGTCCTGAAACCGTTCTTTATCCCGGCCAAATTGGTTCACGTACACCAATAAATGATGGGCCAGTAAAACCGGCTGTGCGGTTTGAAAATGTGTAAAACCCGGAAAAATCGTCTCCACATGTTGGGAAGCCACCGCATGAAACGCTTTCTGCAAGGCCGACAACTTCTCGATAATATCTGCGGTTGCAGCTTTTACATATAACCGAACATCGGTAATAACCTGATCGTTGCGGGATTTTCCTGTGTGCATTTTTTTGCCAAGATCCCCACAACGGTCAGTCACCATACGCTCGATACAGCTGTGAATATCTTCATCGTTCTGAAACGCCGTATGCGCCGGGTTCGACAAAACCGCTTCAACATCAGATAAAGCTGACACAAGGGTGTCTTTCTCCGAGTCCGTCAGAAATCCTTTTTTATGAAGCGCTTTGGCATGAGCCTGATTAACACGAATGTCATAAGGAAACAGCCTACAATCAATATGAAGCGAGTAGCTTAGACGTTTTGCATCTTCATCAAATGGTTTTTTAAAGCGGCCGCCCCACAGTGATGCCATGTTTAACCTTTCGGGTAAACAGACGCTGCTGTTTTTAACGGTAAGCCCCATAATTTACAGAAGGCTGCACCGGCACTGTGATCAAAAATATCTTCTTTATCATAGGTAGATAACTCATGAGAATACAACGCATAAGGCGATTTTCTTCCAACAACTGTTGCATTTCCTTTATATAAATCCAAACGAATGGTTCCACTTACAACGGCCTGAGTTTGATTTACAAAAGCATCCAGACTGCGTTTTAAAGGCGAGAACCACTGACCGTTATATACAAGTCTTGAGTATGTTTGAGAAACGCCTTCTTTAAAAATCAAGGTATCTCTATCCAAAACCAGATTTTCAAGATCACGATGAGCCAGCAATAAAACCGTTCCACCCGGACATTCATACACTTCACGGGATTTAATACCAACCAAACGGTCTTCCATCAAATCACTGATTCCAATGCCATGTTTTCCAGCAATAACATTTAAAGCCAGGATGATATCCATAGCTGATTTGCGCTGGCCGTTTAATGCAACCGGAACACCGGCTTCAAACTCGATTTCTACGGTTTCAACCTTATCAGGGGCTTCTTTAGGAAGAGTGGTCATCGTGAAAATATCAGTTGGAGGTGTAATCCATGGGTTTTCAAGAATACCGCACTCGATTGCACATCCCCACAAATTCATGTCGATAGAATATGGCTTGTCTTTGGTTACCTTTACAGGAATATTCAAACGCTGAGCATAATCAATTTCTTCTTCACGGGATTTAAATGTCCACTCTCTTACAGGCGCTACAATTTCCAAATCCGGGCCTAACGCCATAAAGGTTAAGTCGAAACGAACCTGATCGTTTCCTTTTCCTGTACATCCGTGTGCAACAGCATCAGCACCTTCCTGTCTTGCAATTTCCACAAGGGTTTTTGCAATTAACGGACGGCCTAACGCTGTGGCTAATAAATATTTATGTTGATAAACCGCATTGGCTTTCAAAGCTGGAAGGATAAAGTCGTTTACAAACACTTGTTTTAAATCCACCACAAAAATTTTGCTGGCTCCGCTTTGAATAGCTTTTGTTTTTAAGGGTTCAAGATCTTCGTCCTGACCTAAATCAACAGCTACGGCAATTACTTCACAACCGTAATTTTCTTTTAACCATGGAATACAAACGGACGTATCCAATCCACCTGAATATGCAAGAACGATTTTATTTAACTTTTTCTTCGACACAGTAACTCTCCTTAAGAAAATAAATGTAAAATAATGGCTTTTTGAGCGTGAAGGCGGTTTTCAGCCTGATCAAACACAATACTGTGAGGGCTTTCAAACACCTCAGCGGTCACTTCCTGTCCACGATTTGCAGGCAGGCAATGCATAAACGATACGTCAGGTTTCGCCTTTTTTACAAGATCCATCGTAACGGTAAAGGCTTTAAACGCATTTAATCTAATAGATTCTTCAGCTTCCTGCCCCATGGACACCCAAACATCGGTATAAATAATATCGGCATTTTTAACGGCTTCGTTGGGATTGTATTCAATGGGAACATCGATAGGTGGTTCGTATCCTTTTGGACACGTTACAACAACCTCAATACCTAACAACTGACACAGCTGAACCAGGGAAACACACACATTGTTGCCATCACCTACATAACAAACCTTTGTTTTTTTAAGATCTTTTTTGTGTTCTAAGATAGTTAAAACGTCAGCAACAGCCTGACAGGGATGATCGGTATCTGACAAACCATTAATAATAGGAATGTTCGACCATTTTGAAAAAACACTCAGGGTCTCATGAGAAATAGAGCGAATAATAACCGCATCTACCATCCTAGAGAAAACACGGGCCACATCTTCGATAGGTTCACGGGTTCCCATACCGATATCCTGCTTTTGGATGTATACGGTATGTCCGCCTAAATCCTTAACACCAACCTCAAAGGAAACACGGGTTCTATTCGATGGTTTTTCAAAAATCATACCAATGGTTTTACCCGATAGCGCAGCGTGCAATTTTCCAGCTTTTTTCTCCTGTTTTAAAGAAACGGCCTTATCCAGAATTTTCAGGTACTCATCTTTTGAAAAATCCGGGATAGTTAAAAAGTGTTTCATAGCTGCCCTCCCTTATTTGAGATCATGGTTCCAATGCCTTGCTTCGTAAACATCTCAAGCAAAACAGCGTGTTCAACATTACCGTTAACCATATGAACATCTTCAACGCCGCCTTGAAGTGCATCAATGCAGCCTTGAAGTTTAGGCAGCATGCCACCTTTTACATCTGGATGTGACCGCAAGGCTTTTGCTTCTTCCAAATCAATTTTTTCAACCAGTTTTGAATCAATTAAAAGACCATCTACATCAGTTAATAAAATAAGTTTTAAAGCTTTTAAAGCGACTGCAATTTCCTGAGCCGCATGATCAGCATTTAGATTTAAACTGACCCCATCGTAGGTCTGGCTGACAGATGAAATAACAGGCACATAATTATTTCCACACAGGGTATGAAGCAGGGTTACATCAACCGTGGTTATATCCCCAACATGGCCAAGATCCTGATTATCTTTTGTTTTGATTTTTTCAGCAAAAAACAAGTGGGCATCTCGACCTGAAAGACCAACAGCTCTTGCGCCTTTTTTGTTAATCAAAGAAACCAGATCACTATTCACCTTACCGGACAACACCATTTCCGTAATTTCCATGGTTTCAGAATCGGTAACACGAAGACCGTCAACAAACACGGATTCCTTACCCAGCTTTTGCATCCATTTCGAGATTTCCTTACCGCCACCGTGAACGATTACCGGATTAATCCCAACATACTTTAATAACACCACGTCTTCAGCAAAGCTTTCCCGAAGCTCAGGGTTAACCATCAAAGATCCGCCATATTTGATTAAAATGGTTTTGCCATGAAATTTGCGGATATAAGGAAGTGACTCCAATAAAATTTTTGCTTTATCAATATTAGGATGATGTTTCATGTTTTTTCTTTCTAACAATAATGCGTATTAATATCGATATAACCCTTGGTTAAATCACATCCCCAGGCGGTGGCCTCTTTGTGTCCGATATGTAAATCCAGCTTAATTTCAATGGAATCCTGTTTTAGATAAGCGACTACGGCATCGTGGTCAAAGTCTGTTTTATCGCCATGAGAAAAGATGAGATAGTCACCAAAATACAACGTCAGTTTTTGAGGGTTAAGTTTAATAAGAGGATCCCGGCAAGCGGCTGCAATAATACGGCCCCAGTTTGGATCAGCACCATGAAGGGCTGTTTTAACAAGTGGTGAATTTACAATATTTAAGGCTACTTTTTTGGCATCTGTTACGCTAAACGCATTTTTTACGGCGACTTCAATTAATTTGGTTGCGCCCTCTCCATCTTTTGCGATCTGTTTTGCAAGATCAATACAGGCTTTATTTAATAAGTTTTCGAATACTGCCCATTCTTCCGTTAACACCAAAGCATCAGACTGCTTTCCAACAGCAAACAATAAAAACATATCGTTGGTTGAGGTATCCGTATCTACAGACAACATGTTGTAAGACACATCAATAGCTGCGCTTAAACGCTTTTGAAGATTTTTCTGATCCATCACAGCGTTGGTCACTAAAAAGCTCAGGGTTGTCGCCATATTTGGAGCAATCATCCCGGATCCTTTTGTCATTCCGGCCACAACCAGCGTTTTATTTCCTACTTTTTCCGAATAATACACCGTTTTAGCACATAAATCCGTTGTCATGATGGCCTCGGCTGAGGACTGGCCATCTTTGGTTAATGGATTTTCAAGCAGTTTGTCCAAACCGGAAAAAACAGTATCCATTGGAAGCTGTTCCCCAATTTTTCCAGTTGACGCCACGCCTACCTCATGAGGTTGAAGATTTAATTTTTTAGCCGCATATTTGGCCGTATCTTTAACATTTTTTAAACCCTGTTCACCCGTTCCTGCATTGGCATTCCCGGAATTAATGACCATGGCCTTAATCGTATGTTTTTTAAGATTTTTTCGCGTAAAGGCAACACTTGGTGCTACAAACTGATTTTTTGTAAAAACACCAGCCGAGGCATAACAATTCGGCATATACATATAACATAAATCTTTATTTTTAGGCTTGATACCGGAATGAATACCGGACGTAAAAACACCATCTAAATCAGAAAAAACAGGCGTCATAACTATCCCTTTACTATAAAAAAGTTGCCAGCTGCTTAAGTCCTTCGGACTCGTCAAACCCACACATAAGATTCATATTTTGAATCGCCTGACCGGATGCACCTTTTCCAAGGTTATCAATAGCCGAAAAAATGACCAGCTGATCGATATCTTCACAGCGTTTTACTGTAATATGACAAAAATTAGTTCCAGAAACCTGACGGGTGTACATTGGTTTTTCACCTAGAAAATGCACAAAATATTCATTGGAATAGATAGAATAAAGCAATTCGATATCGCTTAAAGTTAGTCCTTGTAAAGGCAGATACATGGTAGCCAACATGCCCCGATTCATTGGAACAAGATGCGGTGAAAATAAAACCCGTGTATTGAGATGCTCTTCCATTTCAGGCACATGCCGATGAAAGTAAGTTGAATAAGATGAAAAACTTTCCTGAACTTCACAAAAAAGAGAGGACTCTTTTAAACCCTTACCAGCACCTGATACCCCTGATTTTGCATCCACAATAACGGGCTGTTTAATTAAGCCTGCTTTTGCAAACGGGTACAGCCCTAAAATCGTAGCTGTTGGATAACATCCAGGATTGGCACAGATTTGTTTTTCTTTAATACGCTCACGGTAAAGCTCTGGGATTCCGTAAGATACATCCGAAATATAAGAGGTTGCAGCATGATCTTCCCCATAATATTTTTTATATTGAGCCGGATCTGTTAACCGAAAATCAGCGGATAAATCGATGATTTTAAACGGCTTTCCAACAAGCTTACTCATCACATGCTGAGATTCACCATGCGGCAATGCTAAAAAGAGAATATCAAGGACAGGGAGTTTTTCAGCATCAAATACCTCAAACACGATTGAGTGAAGATGATGCAGATGCGGAAATACATCCTTTACCGTTTTCCCCGCAAGCTGGCGTGAAAAAAGATGCGTGATGGTTACACTTGGATGCAATGCCAATAAACGACAAAGCTCCAGACCAGTGTAGCCTGAAGCTCCGACGATTCCTACGGATAGGGGCTTAGGCATTTACAGTTACAGGATCCTTTGTTTTAACACGCGTTGCTTTAACACCAACACGTTGACGAAGGTAATGTAGACGAGCCCTACGTACTTTACCCTGTTTTAAGATTTTGATTTCAGACAAAATTGGAGAATGGAATAAAAAGCTTTTTTCAACGCCTACTCCATCGATAATTTTACGAACAGTTAAGCTTCTGCGAGATAAAGTACCTTGAATTTTAATAACGATACCTTCATATTTTTGAAGACGTTTTTTCTTGCCTTCAATGATGTATGTAGAAACAGCAACAGTGTCGCCAACGCGAACATCAGGAAGTGATTCTTCTTTCATATATGATTTTTCGATTTGTTCGATAATAGGTTGTGATGACATTAGGTGTCCTCCTTCAAAATATCTGTGACAAGTACGTGATCTTGTTCAGAAAAGTGTTGCTTAATAAATAAGCTTGGTCTTAGAAAAAGTGTTTGTTTATAACTCTGTTTTTTCTTCCAAAAGGCAATCTCTTTATGATGGCCGGACAACAGTATATCAGGAATATCTCGACCAAGAAAAGACCTTGGATGTGTAAAGTTCGGATATTCCAAAAAACCACTGATAATAGAGTCACCTTCAAACGACTCCGGGTTGCCTAAAACACCTGGAATTTGCCTCAAAACAGATTCGATGATCATCAATGATGGCAATTCTCCGGATGATAAAACAACATCGCCAATGGAAATTTTTTCAATGGGTAAAACGTCAAAAATCCGATCATCAACGCCTTCGTAATAGCCTGTTAAGAAAATTAACCCTTTTTTTTCGGGCTGATTAAACAGCTGAATGCTTTTTTCCTGATTGAAAATTGAACCCTTGGGACAAGGATAAAGTAAGGTGTATTGATCATAGTCTGGAATGCTTGTTACGGCATTATAAATAACATCCGCTTTCATCAGCATGCCCTGGCCACCGCCAAACAGATAATCATCCACTTTTTGATGTTTATCTAAAGAAAAATCTCTTAGATTGATACAGTCAAATCCAAATTTCTGCTGTTCAAACCCTTTTTTAAAAATGCCTTTTAAAAAAAACTGGCGCATTTCATCGGGGAATAACGTTAAAACTTTAATATCCATGTTTATTCTCAAACTTTTTAAAAATCAAAAAAAAAGGGAGACCTAAGTCTCCCGAAATTTAAGCTCATCGCAAAAAAACTCTACATAGTGGATTGGGCATTGTTTTGAGTCATAATTTCTACAGTTACTTTTTTATCGTTTTTTGCCGCTGCTGCTTTTACAACGGTTCGAATAGCGTTAGCGATTCGTCCCTCTTTTCCGATAACTTTCCCAACATCTTCCTGCCCCACCCTGATTTCAAGGATAATGATGCTTTCACCTGAAGTTTCGTTTATCTGTACCTTGTCCGGTTGATCGACCAAGGCTTTAACAATGCTTTCTACCAATTCTTTCATGGTACTCTCCTAGCCGAGTTATTTTTCTTGAGATTTTCTTTCTTTTCTAGAAACACCTGGCTGAGCAGAAGTACGAGTTACATTTGGCAATACCCCTTCTTGAGCCAATAAACGCTGAACAGTTTCAGTAGGTTGCGCACCAACAGAAAGCCAATGCTCTACACGTTCTTTTTTGAACTGAAATACTACTGGGTTACGTGTTGGATCATATTGTCCAAGCACTTCTAAATGTTTTCCATCCCGAGGAGTTGTACTTGTAGCAGCTACTAAACGGTAGAATGGTTTTTTCTTTTTCCCAAGACGAGTCAAACGAATTTTTACGGCCACATTTTCACCTCCGACCACATTAAAAAATAGCTTCAGCCATTATACCCATGATTTATTACTAAGGTCAATCAGATGCAAGCGTATCCAAATTTTGAGTTATTCGCTTTCTTGAACGATAAAGGGGTGAGTTTTTGGGAATGGCCTGCTCATCCAGCATGTTTGGCAAATGAAACCCTACTCCATTTTCAGATAAAAAAGCAGTCCAGTCGGTTAACGGCGTATGAAGATGATTGAAAGGACACACTTCCTGACACACATCACAGCCAAAAATCCAGTTTTGGAACTCTGCAAGCGTTTCTTTTTCAACCGGAGTCTTTTTTTCAATGGTCTGATAGCTGATACATTGAGTAGGCAATAACGTCCCATCCGGGGTTATGGCCTGAGTAGGACAGGCATCGATACATCTCGTACAGGTTCCACAACTGCCTTTTGCAGGAAGATCAAACTCAAAAACAGCTGTTGTTAATATAACTCCAATTAAAAAATAAGACCCCATTTTAGGACGAATAATCATGGTATTTCGACCTCTAAATCCAATGCCGGCTTTTATGGCTAAAGACCGTTCAGGAATCGGGCGGCTATCTACGCCAACATAGCATCCAGCATCAGGAACTTTAGACTTTATGAAAGCCTCTAGTTTTAAAAGTTCCTCGGACATCACCTGATGATAGTCTAAACCAGCTGCATAACGAGCAACTTTTCTTTCACCAACAGCCTGTTTTTCTGAGGTGTTTTTATAATTTTTAATGACAACAATAGCCGTTTTTACACCATCCAGTAAAAGATTGGGATTTTCCTTAAAAGGAAGATGTCGCAACAGATAGCCCATATCACCGATATCGCCGTTTGTAACAAGATCCCGGTATTCATCCAGTTCCTTATCTAAAAACGGAGATGTAAAGCCACAGGCATCAAAACCTAATGTCTGTACGGCAAAATTGTAACAATCAGTTTTTGATAAGAGTTCCAATACTTTCACCGTATTTTACCGGTTTTCCTGCTTCCAGACCGAAATCGGGTTTAAACATGTCTTTTTCAAAACACAGCACAACCGTTGAACCCAAATGAAACGTGGCCAGCCATTGACCTTTTGTATAAGAAAATGGTGTTGGGTACTGTTTTTTTACAGCTGATTTTTGGCCTTTGTTTGTTATCAGCGACGCATCATAGGTGGTTGTCATACAGCCGACGTTTGTGGCTCCTACTTTTACAACGGCACAGTGTTTATCCCCTGATTTTAAAAACGTTGTTAAGCGTTCATTTTTTGTGTACAAGCCTTTTAATCCGGAAATATAAGGCTCTCTTACCGGATAAAGACGTGATGGAATATGTGAGGCTTGTACAACATCTCCGTTGATTGGGGTGAAAATACGGTGACAATCTTTTGGTGAAAGATAAAAAGTCAGGAAATAACCACCTTCATAACGGGAGGCGTCATCCAGTCCAAGCAATTGTTTAACAGAATAAGACACGCCTTTTGCCTGGATAACCTGGTCGTTTTGAATAGCCCCATGAACAAGTAATAGTGCATCAACAGGTGATACGACATCTGCATTGGCTATTGGACGGCAGTCATCTTTTAATGAACGTGTAAAAAACTGATTAAACGATTCATAGGTGTTCAGAGGTTTTTCAGCTTCATTTATAGTGATTCCAAAGCTGTCGGAAAAACGCTTTAAACAGGCTTCACGTATTACTAAAGGAAGATACAAACCTGCCAGACAACCAGTAAAACGGCTGATCCAGTTACTTAAAACAGTTGCGTAAAGCCAGGACAAATACATGTTAAGACTTTAACGATTCATCATTATGAGATGTGGTAATGATCCTTGCGCCTCTGAACGAGTGTGTGTGCGTCCATAACCAGTTCAACATTACAAGCAGTTTGCTTCTGAAATTGATCAAAAACATAATATGAATCAGTGACCATAATATCCAGGCAATGGTTCCTGTAAATTTCATGGAAAAGATATTGGCAACAGCTGACGCTTTTCCAATAGTAGCCATTGTACCTTTATCAAAATAATGAAAAGTTGGGCGCTCGTGTTTCCAGTTGTTTTTTCTTAGAATTTTAGCCAGATACTTACCTTGCTGCATGGCAACAGGTGCAATGGCTGGCAGTGGATTATTATGTTTGTCCATAACTTTTGCAGCATCACCGATAACAAAAATATCCGGATATCCTGGAATACTTAAATCTCCGTTTACGGCAACCTGACCTGTTTTTTCCAAAGGAATATCCAAGGTCTTTAAAAAAGGAGGCGCTGTATTTCCAGCAGCCCAAATAAGGGTAAAGGCATTAATCCATTCGTCACCAACCAGAACACGGTCTTCCTGAACGTCGGATACAACCGTGTTTGTACGAATTTCCACACCAAGGGTTTCAAGACTGCGCTTGGCTTCGGCGCATAATTCATCAGGATATCGATTTAAAACCCGTGGGGATCCTTCAATAATAATGATTTTTGCTTTTTTGGAATCGATTTGTCTGTAATCTTCTTTTAAGGTTTGAAGTGAAATTTCAGCGATAGCGCCAGCCATTTCAACACCGGTTGGGCCTCCGCCAACAATCACAAAAGTCAGATATTTTTTCTGAAGTTCGGGATCGGTTTCGATTTCTGCTTTTTCAAACGCCAGCAGGATTTTTTCACGAAGACGTAAGGCATCCTGAATTGTTTTTAAACCAGGGGCATAGGCTTCCCAATGATCATTCCCAAAATAAGAATGCCGAGATCCAGCCGCAATAACAAGCTGATCAAACTCAAATACAAGTCCAGACTTTGTTGTTACCGTTTTTTGGTCTTTATCAATAGACACAACTTCGGACATAACACTTCGGATCGATTTATTCTTACTTACAACGCTTCTGATCGGAACCGCAATATCTGCAGGTGATAGCGACGCTGTAGCCACCTGATACAACAACGGCTGAAAAAGATGATGGTTCGATTTATCAATCAGCGTAATATCTGCATCAACACCTTTAAGGCCTTTGGCAATATTCATACCGCCAAAACCGCCTCCAATAATAACTATTTTACGTTTTGAAGTACTCATGATTCGTTTTTTCTACCCATTAATTTTACTAATAATCTCAAAATTTCAAGATATAACCAGATTAACGTAACCATTAATCCAAATGCACCAAACCACTCCATATATTTAGGAGCTCCGCTTTGGGATGCCTGTTCAATGAAATCAAAATCAAGAACAAGGTTCAAAGCCGCAATCACTACAACGATTAAACTCAATCCAATACTGAATAATCCAGTTCCATTCATAAACGACATATTTACGCCGAACAGGCTTAAAATCATGGATACAAAATAAAACAAAGCAATGCCACCGGTTGCGGAAATAATGCCCAGCTTAAATTTTTCAGTTACCTGAACCAGACCCGAACGGTACGCACCCAATAAACAAAACAAGGTGCCAAATGTAAGCCCAACAGATTGAATGACAACTCCTGGATATTGCATTTCAAATATTGATGAAAGGCCTCCAACAAACAAGCCTTGAAAAACAGCATAAACTGGAGCTGTTATACCCGCCCATTCTTTTTTAAAGATGGTTACAATAGCGGCAATTAATCCCCCTATCACACCCAAAAGCATTAATGGGGATGAGGCCTGAAGTCCCTGTGTTGCAAATAAAAACCATGAAAAAGCTGCGGAACCTGTTACAAGAAGCAGTAGTAATGCGATTTTGTTAACAGTACCTTGAATAGTCATCACACCCTGTGACTGTGAATACGAAAATCTCGAAAAAGCCGCTCCATTTAAAATTGGATTGGATGTACGCATTTTTGCTCCTCCACTTGGTAAAATTTTTACTAAATGTTCAAAACCAAAAGATGGTTTATTATACAGAGACTGCCTGAGAAGCTCAAATGTTCCTGTTTTTAAGAGATAATGATACACTGATAGCATCACTATGATTAACCACGACATCCTGGAATTTTTCAGAACATATCTTCAATGCCTGGTTACCATTTTAATGGCGATTAACCTTCCGGGTGTACTGCCTATTTTCTCAAGTTTAACTGAAAAAATGACCCCAAAAGAACGTAAAAAATTAACGTTTATGGCTATTATTGCAGGGTTTGGAATGGCCATTACCTTTTTATTTGCAGGTCATATTATCTTTGCGATGCTTCGTATTACGGTTGATGATTTAAGAATTGGAGGCGGACTTGTTCTACTTGTTTTAAGTATCACCAGTCTTGTGTTTGGAGATGTTAAAACACGGTCCCCAGAAAACAATGATGACGATATCGGGATTGTACCTATAGGTATTCCATTGATGATTGGACCTTCCGCACTTACAACGATTATCGTATCTCAACAAAGTTTTGGATATATTATTACGTTCATGGCGTTGTTAACCAATGCCTGCATTGTTTATCTTGCGTTTTCGCACGGACCTGCTCTTGTTGGTAAATTAGGAAAAGGCTCAAGTAAAGCGGCATCAAAAGTAGCCCGCTTATTTTTAAGTGCAACAGCAGTCGCCATGATTAAAAAAGGAATTATCGGGATTATTAAAACAAGTATGGGCGCACCGCTTTGAAAACCAGCTTTCTGATAGTTTTAGGTATTGCACTGGGATTTGGAATTATCGGTTATTTTGTTTTTAAGGAAACCGAAAAAATTTCTCAATCCAGCCAACATAAAAATGAAGCGGTTCTTCTTCATAGATTAGAGCTTTTACCAGATGTTCCTGACGCTTTAAAAACAACAGATGTCGCACAGGATGGACGACTTTTATACCTAACAAGCTGTGAGCGTTGTCATGGTACTCAAGCGCAAGGTGGCGGAAAAGGACATGAAAAAGGCCCAAATCTTACTGATAATTACTGGCTTCACGGGAACGGTGATTTTAATTCTATTAAACTTATTATTATGGATGGATTAGAAGGCACGGCTATGCCCGGCTGGAAAAACAGACTTCAGGACGACGATATCGCCAAAATAGCTGTATATATCCGCTTGCTTCAAGGTACAACTCCACCCAATGCAGCCTTGCCGCAAGGACGAAAAATTGACTAGCGAGTCATTTCTAACGCTTCTTAAACAAACCTTCAAAAACAAAAAAATTCATCAGCAAAACGACACATTTCATATAGAGTGCGTTGATCATCATGAAAGACTGGCCTTCAAAAAAAAACTTATAGAGATCGCTTACATCTCGCATTTTTCCTGTTTGCTTGAGAAAAAGTATCTTAAAGTCTTTCAAACCGTTTTATCCGAGCATAGTTTTGTGTGTATTTTTTTACATCCCTTATCTATTTTTACGTTAAATTTTACGCTGCCGGCTCTAAAAAAACTGCCTGTTATTCAGGCGCTTGATGCCATTAACACCTGGATTTTTCCAAGAGGAATATTTATTACGATAAACAGCGCCACCTATTATGAAGATCTGGAACGTGTGCATACGTTTTTATTAAAACTGGCTCAACAAAACTGGATTACGCACTGGTACATAGCCACGCAGCCTGATGTTTTTTCGTTAGTTTCAATTGCAAAAACGCTTCATAAACGAAGTATTATTTTAAAATGTTCGAAAACCGTGTTTAAAGGGCTTTTTTCAAAAAAAAGAGTGTTTCAGGATTTGATTATGCGACATAATCTTTTAGTATCCCGGTTACACTAATTATTACTTACCCATCTATAGATTTCTTTAAAAGCATTTTTGACCAGTGGTGAATTTTTTTTGATCACCTTGCTTTTCAGGAAAAATAATCCTTCCAGATAAATAACGTCATCTGCCTGAGAAAATGAAGATCCAAATAATTCCATCTTAATATCCTCCTTAATAGCCCTTTTAAGTTGAAGATACGCTTACTTATGACTATTCCCTGAAATCTTGGGTTTGACACATAACTTTAGTAGTATAGTGGGTATGAGTAAGCCTATTACAATAATTATTGGGCCAACAGCCATCGGAAAAAGCAGTCTGGCGATTGAAACAGCAAAAAAAACAGGGGCCGTTGTCATCTCGGCGGATGCATTTCAGGTTTATAGAGGGATGGATATTGGAACCGGAAAAGTGCTTCCTGACGAACAACAAGGTGTGCCCCACTATCTGATTGATGTCAAAAATATCGATGAAACCTTTTCCGTTCAGGAGTTTTTGGAAGCGTCTCTGATCATTATTAATGAGTGTCAGATAAAAAACAGGCCGGTTATCATTTGTGGTGGAACCGGATTTTATATTCATTCTTTTTTGTATCAGTTAAACCTGAAACCTGGGCTTCATGATGAAAGTGTAAGAAAAAACTTGCTTGAACGCTATGAAGCTGAAGGCGCTGAAATCATGTGGAACGAGCTTCATGATAAAGACCCTGTGTATGCCAAAACCGTAGAACCCAATAACAGACATCGCGTTGTAAGAGCACTGGAACTTATCACATTGAGTGGAAAAACATTGGATCAATTAGCTACAAAAAACGCCAGTCAGCGGCAGGATGTGGATATTATAGGATTAACAACGGATCGGGACATTGTATACGACAGAATACACCAGCGTATCGATAAAATGTTTCAAGACGGCTGGATAGAGGAAGTTAAACAGCTTATGACATTAGGATTTAACAGCAATTACCTGTCGTTTAAAGCCCTGGGGTATCCTGAAATTGTATCCTACCTGAACAATGGCCTTAGCCGTGAGAGCATGCTAGAATGCATTAAACAAAAGTCCAGACATTTTGCAAAAAGGCAGTATACCTGGTTTAAAAAATTACATGATGTTCGCTGGACTAAAATCGCTTAATATTCTTCCCATCAAAGTTTTTTACACCTTATTAGCCATCATTGGCATTGGGGCTGTCAGTTTTTTGATTTGGATGCCCTACATTCCAGCCAATGTGTCGCTTCAGGAAGGCGATATTGCCAAACGGACCATTGTATCGCCTAAATATCTGGAATTTGAAACCTCCAGTGATAAGGAAAAAACTAAAAATTTCCAGGAACAACACCGGGCGTTAGTTGAAAAGATTTTCACCGTAAACGATGACATCAATCAAAAAACGCTATCCTCTATCCACCTCACATTTAGAACCATCAAAGATTATAAAGAACAGACTCAGCATCAGGAATTTGCGCCTGTTCCTGAATCTATTAAATTTCTGTCAGAACCCCTGCTTGAATACCTGATTAAACTAGATACCCGTTCTTTCGGTGCCCTGGAATCGTTTTCAAGACAAACAGCCGAAGAACTTTTGGAACAAGGTATTCAATCTGTCAGCACAACAAACGTTGCTGAATTTCTTACGCGTAACTCTCATCTTTGGAATCTTAATCCTCAACAAAAAGAAATTGCCTATACCATTATCATCAAATATTTAAAGCCTAATCTGGTTTATGATGAGCGCAAAACCAAGACACTTGAAAAAGAACTGGGCTCTATCAAACCGTCTACAACAATTTTAAAGCCGGGAACACCTATCATTTATGAAGGAGAAACGGTAACTAAAATTCACCTCGAAATGTTCAGAGCCCTGGGCATTATGGACGTTAAAGTCAAATGGAAAACCTGTATTGGGCTTGTTTTAATCACGATTTTATTACTATTGCTTCTCGAACGGTTTATTTATTATTTTAATCCCAGGATTCATGCTCATTTATCCTACCTCGTGCTTACGTATATGCTGATGGTTGCCTTACTTGTTAATGCCAAGGCCTTTCAGTATCTGACTCAGCTGCCCTTTGGTATAGAGCCTTATTTTCTGATTCCCATCCCTATCGCGGCTATGCTGACCTCGCTTTTGTTGCGAACCAATATTTCGATGTTATCTGGAACCATTCTTAGCATTTTAATTTCGTTTATGTTTAAAATGGATTTTTCAGTCTTTATTTTCCTCTTTTTATCCAACTGTGTGACCTTATTTGCAGCCTATAAAAAATATTCACGTCGAGAGCTTATTCTGTCGGGATATATTGTTGGGCTTTTCAACATTGTCATTGTCATTGCGATTGGCTTATTAAACGATAAAACCACGTTGATGTGGTATACGGCTAATAGCGGAGCTGCATTTTTAAATGGTGTTGTGTCTGCGATGATCGCGTTGGCGTCCCTGCCTCATTTTGAGGGATTGTTTAACATTACGACACGTCAAACACTGTTAGAGCTATCGAATCTGAATCATCCGTTGATGAAACGCCTTATGACAACAGCTCCCGGAACCTACCAGCACAGCCTGATGGTTGCAAACCTGGCCGAAGCCGCTGCCGAGGCAATTCACGCCGATCCTATTCTTGCGAGAGTTGGGGCTTATTTTCATGATATCGGTAAAACAAAGCGGCCTTTGTTT
>JACCDG010056583.1_pt1 | contig 63084 bp, 71 predicted proteins | sample 7442471 | NCBI WGS metagenome assembly JACCDG01 (sample SAMN15323444, study PRJNA562643) | freshwater metagenome | isolation source: river surface water | place: USA:Blue River Watershed | collected 2017-08-17 | reverse complement strand
GCAACGGAAAGCAATCCGCGCAACCTGCCATGCAGACAGTGCGGTCGCGAGAATGTGCTGACACCCAAGGACAGGAGCCTTGGATACGTATGTGACATGTGCGCCAACCTCAACGAGAGGGGAGGCTTCTAATCTAGAGGGTGCTTCGGCACCCTCTTTTTTTTTGTCGCTGCGCTGCCCACACTCACCCCGTCAGTATAGGTGGAGTGTCAAAGCTGGCACGATCTACACGCTGCACGTAAGTATATATCTGTATCTAATAGGCGTGTGGCGTGCCATATTGCATATAAAGTGTTACTAGGAGGTAACAACAAATGGTTAAGTTTCTCATCGCTCTTGCTGAGTTGTTCAGCAGTTTCGCCGCTAAGTTGCACAACCTTTCTGAGGAAGTGCCATCCGACTCCATTGACCACGAACAAGTCCTTGACATTGTTCAAGACGCTATCAATGAGGGTCACCTCAAATTGCCTTCTAATGAGGAGGTTATCAACCCCGAAGATCTTTACGGTCTTGATCGTTTTGTCGACAATCAAATCGACACGTACGATTTTGACGGGATTCTTGACCGCCGATTGTTTGAGGAGCAAACAATGGCTCTCGTCAACACCTATGCGTTTGAAAATCGCATGGATTGTGCAAACATCTCTTGGGACAGAGAGTGTCAAGAGATGCGCGAGTACATGCACAAGCGCTGGGAGGTTTGGTCAGAAGAGCGCAAGAATCGTGAGGCACGAAAGCGTGACCAGATCATTAAGGAATACCTGAAGAGTCAGGAATGTCCTCCGTCACCGCATCGATTGATCATCACCAATCACAAAGACGGAGACGTCAAGATCTAACTCGGTGGGGGCTTCGGCTCCCACCTTTTTTTGTCAAAAAGCTGCCCACACCCTCCCCGCAAGTATGACTAGAGGTGGTATTGGCCCACGAACTACACGGCCCACGTAAGTATATGATTGTCTGTGGTTGGCGTGTGACGTGGCATATTGCAATATTTATGTAGCATAGGAGGCTACTGTTTATGCGTCTTTACAATCGTGCAGGAAATCCTGCCTTCAACACCGCTATAGTGTGGCGCGGTGTGTCCCCATGGGACAATGTCACACCAATCGCGCTCTGGGTCACCGGTCTGGAAATATCTGCCGACAAGGCAAACGATAAGACCGGCGACATGGTGCAAACGTACATCATGCGCACCGACATGTCGCCGCTTGACGCGTTGCAATATCAGGACGCCGCTATTTGTGGCGACTGTATCAACCGTCTGCAGATGCGAACACGCGTCAATCACCGCACCGGGAAACTGGAAACGCATGCGGTAAATACCTGCTACGTGCAGGTTGGAAACGCGCCGACAGCTATGTGGAAATCATATCTAAACGGTAACGTTGCAGACGTCGACGTGGCAGACATCAATGAGATGATTCGCCGCTTTAACAGGCAGACCCGTGTCGGCGCATACGGTGATCCTGCTATGGTTCCGTTTCCGGTGTGGCGTTCGCTGTTGGACAATGTCCGCATCGACAAGGGACACACCGCATACACGCATCAATGGAAGCGTGAATGGGCGCAGGATTTCAAAGGCATGTGCCAAGCTTCCTGCGACAGCATAGAGGAAGCGCGGGAAGCCAAGGCGATGGGATGGGGAACATTCACCGTCCTTGCACAGGCGAACTTTGATGTCGAATGGCAAACGCTTCGGCGTGAACGCCACACACGCTGTCCGGCAGACACAAGTCTCAAGACCTTGCGCAAGGTTACCTGTTCCGACTGTGGTCGGTGCAACGGACAACCTGACATGCACAATGTCATTAAGGTCCACGGATCCGCCGCTCTGTGGAGATAATCGGTGGGGGCTTCGGCTCCCACCTTTTTTTGTGCCTGATGGCACCCCACACGACCCCTGTAGGTATAGTCTCGTGTTGTTGCCACACCACGATCCTACACACACACGTAAGTATAGACCCTCCTAAGTAGCCGTTCCGCTGTGGTCGGCGAGAAAAACGCGAGAAAAACGCCGAATAAGACACGCGATCATCTCTCCTGCACAAATGCGCAGCTAACGGCGAAACAGGGCAGGTTGCCGACTTACGGGGCGTACAGCAGGTATTTTTTTATTTGGCTCGAGCTGTAGGGACTTCGTCCGTTCCAAACCCACCTCATTTCTCCTAAAATCTCGCGACTTTCCCCAAATCGTTCCCACCACTTCATCTCACTGTGATATTTCTCACTGGCGATGCCTATGATGTTTCTGTAGCATTGGTTATCTTCTCTACCAAATGAGAAGACGTTGGAGGTTTATTGTTATGGCAAATACGTGTGAGAGTGTAGTCCGGATCTCTGGACTCAAGGAGTGGCTAGATAACTTCATCGCCGTTAACATCGCTGATCTATTGGTCAAGAGCGGACGTCAGGTCATTGACGTATCTGTTGGTCTTGAGCGTTACAAGGCAGACACAGGGTGCGAAGGCGGGTGCTGTGGTCTTAGGCTCATGGACTGGAACATGAATATGTACGAAGGCACGAGTATTACTCCAGACTTGACGCTTTACATTGATTCATCATGGGATGCGCCTATTGATTGGTTCCGTGGGATTGTGTCCCTGTACCCAGAGTTGTCCTTTAACATCAACTGGGGGCAAGCGGAGGATTTGTTTGCTGGTTCTCTGTTGGCATCAAACGGTGAGATTACCGAGTTGTCCATCCGTTCGGAGGACGAGTTAACGGAGGAGGATCTCTGGTTGATGGGCGTTGGTCATTGTGATGTGTGCGACAAGCCAAGCTTGGAGTACATGCGTGACGAGCCATGTCCGCATTGTTTGGAGGAGGAGGCAAAGTAATGAAGAACGTAGATTTTTCCAACTGCACTCAGCAGTACGCCATCATTGACATTAAGACGGGTCGGGCTAGTTCGGTTCAGTCGTCTACGTTTGCTGAGACTGTTGCTGACAGCAGGACTTACAGCAATCCGTGCGTGATCATCGACCTGCACACGATGCAGATCACTGACGTGTTTGCTTGTGATGGTCGATTGACCATTGGGTTGTCGGGTGTTCGGTTCCGTGACTTGAAGGAGGCAAAGTAATGGTAGAGAAGATTTTATCGCTGGGTGGGTTGGCTCTTGTCATTGAAGAGAAGGTGCGCAAGACGCACGATGCTGGTGTACAGGCTCGTGGCATTGCAGAGCATGTGCATGGTTGCCAACTGGTAGAGAAGCTTTTGCCCTTGTGCGAAGACAACGGCTTGTGCATCGAACTGTATGACGGCGAAGACTACACGCCGATCAACTCTGTCGAAGACATGGCGAAGCACATGAGCGCATGCGACATTGAGTGGCTGTGCCTCTCCGATGGCTGTGTAGAGCGCACGGAAGACGACGACATCACATACATGTCCATTGCGCTGATTTACGGTAACTGTGCCGATGATCCAGAGATCGGACGTGGCGAGATGATTGCCGACTGGAGCGCCTGTGACTCACATTGGTGGGACATCTTCAACCCGGTGTTGGACGACTTCGTCAATGACTACTACATTCAGAAAAAAGCTCAGGAGGTGACAGTATGACAGTACAAGAGTTGATCGCACAGTTGGCAGAGATGCCACAACACGCCACCATCACCGTTCGCGTGGATTGCCCTCACGGGGGCAACTCCATGCCAGCGACCATCCACAAGGTCTACGAGTGTGACCCGAAGTGGCACGATGGCAAGATCACATCGGTCATCGTTTGCGACCCTGAGAAAGGCGTGGAGTTCGAGGTGTTTGACGCTGAGGAAGACACTGAGGAAGAAGAGGAAGGTAAATAATGAACACTATCGAGAATCGCATCGCGCTCCTTCGGGGGCGCACACCCATTCTTGCAAGTTTGCTCCTGAGTATGCATGACCGCCCGGAATTTGCTCAGCTTGACGACTGGGTCTACAACGTGTCCGAGTCGTACGTCAATCTTGGCAGGTTGATTGGCGAGATGCATCCTGCTTACGATGGGCTAGTCATCAACAACCCATCGCTCTCGTACGATGGACACAACGCCTTTGAGGAGTTTGTCATCAACGTCTGGGACGCCATTGCCAAGTATCACAACGCGTTTGATGGACACGTCTACGACATGGACAAAATCACCGCAGGATTCATGCAGGACATCCTGCCAGAGTTCTATGTCAATGACGTACCGTCGGAGGTTGAAGACAATGATTGACTACAGCATCAAGGACGTGCTGGGCTTTGAACTACCCAAGCGGTTTGTCGCCGAGGTCGAGATTGAGGACGACGAGTCCTCAGCTCAGGTCGAATACGAACAGATCCAAGACGATGCGTTCGCTGAGGCAATGTTCTGGGCGCAACATAACCAGAGAGATGAAGACCTGACAGACGACCTCATGTTCGCCGTCTCAGAGGCTCTCCAGCAGTACGTTGAAGACACATTCGGTGAAGGCGAAACAACCAACACCGTGTGCGATACTCTCTACGAATACAGGAGTCTGGTCGAAGACTGGGCTAAGTACGTCAATGAGGTGATCAGCGCAGACGCACAGCGCGGTTTCGAGGATCGACAGTCAGGCGATTACTGGGCTGATTAAATAAGTTGTCGCGACCTGTCACACATCATGTGCCTGATGCGATAATATCTGTGTAATGTTTCAGTGCCTTGCTGGTCGGGCGAATGACCAGCACTGGAGGTTTCAACCATGGTCAGATTGACCGATGCAGACGCAAAAGCTCTGTCCCTTGTCGGGACAGGCATTCTCTCTTTCGAGCAGGTCGACTCTATCCTCGACATCTTCTCTGGCGTAACCCCAAGCACGAGTGCCTATCGCTACTACCTTGCACATACGCTTGATGCTGCCGGATTCTCTTGCCACGCCTTTGTCGATGACAAGTGCGTCACATTGTCGACAACACTTGGTCAGGATCAATCAAGTATCGACTCTGTCGTGCGCGGCTTTCTCTGGGGTAGCGTCACAGACGTGTTTGACATTGAACTGAAGCCGGGAATCGACGACTACGACTACTCTCTGCACTTCATTTCAAAAGACCGTAACATCTGGGGCGCATTTCACTTCCGTCTCAGTCGGACACCTTACGAGATCATCGACTAGTGTCCTCTGCCCTGCTGGTGGGGCGAATCACCAGCACGAAAGGTTCAAATGAAAATCAGCATTCACGAGGCGTACAACCACATCGCCCCATTCGTCGTTCAGATCCCAGGCACAAAAGACTACAAGCCTGGTGCGCTTCAGTACATCTCATGCCTTATGACTAGCTCGTTCCATCGACCAGTTATGATCCGTGGGTTTGCAGACGATGAATCCATCAAGACTATCGCTCGCATGATCATCGACTTCATCGATCCTCTCAATGGCAACGAGACCGCAGACATCGAGTACCGTGACTTCACATCACCAAACATCGCCGGTGATCCAATCATGAAACACTCCATCAAGTTCACTGCAGGAACGAGTACTTACGAGTGGACGTGGGAGTTCACACGAGAACTAGCAGGCGTGCTATGAGGGAGATCCTCGGACTCATGGTCTCAATCCCCGGCGTGCTGATCATGCACTTCCTGCCATTTCTTGTGCTGTGCTTTCTGATCACCGTGCCTCTCTACCCGATAGCTATGGTGATGGAGATCGTAAAAAAGAAATGAACAACATCGCAAAAGAATTGATGGAGCATTGGATCGCCAGTGCTCCTGATGATCTGAAGCCACTCTGGAAGAAGATCACATTGACACACTGGGAGCGCAAAGGCGTTCCCATGTGTACACTCCAGTGGACTTACTTCAACCTTGACATTGCCACGTTCGCCGTGCCTGAAGAAGTTGATGTAGATGTCATCTCAGACCAGATGATGGTCTGGAACGAGGAAGGCAAGAAGCCTGTGCTGACACACCAATCCAAGCACCCAAACGGAGAGCTTGCCACCGTGTGCGAAATGGTAGATGAATTCCTGTCCGGCAACTGGACGCCACACTGGAGTTGCTACAAGTGCAGGGAACGACACAAAGGAAAGCTCAAGCCACATTGAGATTCTTCCGAGTGAAGACAACGGGCAAGGTCGAGTGGAGCAAATCATTCGACCATGCTCAGTCCATTGCTCTCGAATGGGCGAAGACCATCTGCCTGAACAAGGACTCAGGAGAGGTCACAGTCGACGCCATCAACGTAACGTACAGGAACTACGATCACCTTCTTGCAGTCCTTAACGGACTGATCCCCATGAGGCGATGGTTCCTGATCGTGATAGAGCGCGGAGTGGTCGTAGCTGAACACAGATGGACACGCTACAGGCACCTTGCGAAGACAGATCCCATCGACATGATGGCACACCCGACACACAGGCACGCTGACTGGATCAAAACAGTCCACAGCATTGACGAATACCAGAAGATCTACAGACTTGCACCAGACCCGAGGTCGGCGCACATCGCATGCAAGCTTGCCAAGATTGACACGTCAATCGGAGGACACAAACTTACAGTGGCGATCAACAGATATTGTTGGGATTGGATAAACTCCACGACTGGGAGGTGATATACTTTTCTACGTAAGTAGATAGTCGGACAGGGGACTGTGTGTGCATAGGAGGCGTCCCCTGCCCATTGAGAACGCCATGGAGGTAGGTTCTTGCTGTTATTATACCAGCATGAAGAGCACGGAAGCGCAACTGCAAACACTGATCGTAAACACGCTGGGTTTTCTTGGCTACACCGTCATAGAGACAGGTAAAGCAAGGCGTAAAGTTCAATGCCCACGGTGCAGAAACATGCACTACCCGACAGGATGGCAAGGCAACACACTCGGTTGCCCAGACCTCTACATTCATGCTGCTCATTGGCACATGCCCGTAGCTGTCGGCGTCGAACTTAAAACCAAAACCGGAGCCGTGCGTAAAGAACAAAAGTGCATGGCAGATCAGCAGATGACCGTCATCTGCCGGGATGTTGAATCCGTTATTCAACAAGTCAAAACGTTTGAATCAATGTATGGAAGCCCCATGCAAGTTGAAAGGTTGGAACGCTATCTTGAGCGAAATGAAAAGCATGCATTCATCGATTGACTACATGTTTGTCAGTGATCTGGACAAACATGGTCTCGTTTACTACGCCGAAACAGAATCCGGCGGACTCATGTGCGGTGGATCCAAGGAACACGAAATCACCGCTGTCATCATTGGAGACACAAAGGAAGAACTTGAATCCTTCATTGCAAATGTTGAGGGCGAGAAGCCTATCCTCAAGCAGACCACATTGTTCTCCCTTTGCGACGACTGGCGATTCTTTATGTACCGCAATTCCTGCCGAATGATCGTTGCTGGAGACGGCTGGTTGTCCAGAGCTGTCGGTGAAATGGCACAGTGGGGTAGCCGACTGTGCTCAGATCCAGCGTGCTCAGTACTGTCCGCCAAGGACAACGGACAGTATGTTCGCATTGACGGAGCCATTGTCATTGCACAGGACATCGCTGACCTGCTTGATGTGGCAGGTGAACTGATTAACAACGAAACCACAGAGTTCTTGTGTAACCCGCTTATAACATTTGCATTGCCAGACGAAACAGTGTGGTACCAAGGCAACACGTACCGCGTGCGAGAGACACTCGAGCGCAACATGTACATGCTGTCAAAGTTTGTGGACACTGATGCAGAGGCAGAACTTCTGCGCAAGATTGGAGATAACAAATGAGAATCGAAGACCATCTCGTAAAGATGAAAGGGGGCAAGCTTTATGCCCCCGTGTATGTTCGCATTGCACTGTTCCGTGAAGACCATCCCGTCGCAGACGGATGGGGCATCACCGCAGAAATCGTTAGCACAGACGAGACGTCCTGTCTCTCGCGTGCCAGCATCACTGATCCTGACGGACGCGTTGTCGCAACCGGACACAAGCGCGAACACAAGGCACACTTTCCTGACTTTGAAGAAAAGTCCCTGACAGGTGCTGTTGGACGTGCGCTCCTTATGGCTGGGTACGGAACCCAGTACGCTCTCGATGAACTCGACGAGGGAGAGCGCATTGTAGATGCACCCATACCGGGTGGGTATCAACTCAACGCCGTACCTGTTGTAGTTAAAGCTCCAGACCCACAGGTTGCGTATAAGGTAGCCGCCAACTTGTTCATGGATGCGTGTAAACGATTGTTTGGCGACGAAGTAACACCAGCAGACGCCAAGGGTATCTACGCCCGGATGTACGGCACAACCACAATGGAAACCGAAAAGCTGAACGCGGCTGTCACACGAATGGCGGCTTATGACGACGGCGAGGTGTTTGCTACCGAACTACTTGCAGACGACGAGGATGCATAATGGAAGAACAAGACGAACTTATCCGCGAAAACGGATGGATCATAGAACCCAATACCGGCGAGGTATTGGGTGCCTATGGCTGGCTTGACAACGGGTTTGTCGAGACAGAGCAAGATCTCTGGTGCTTACAGCGAAGGATGCTCGAGATTGAATCACAACTCGTGGCTGAACGCGCTCAACTGAGGCGCATTCAAGAGATGTGCGAGAAGCGAATCAAGGATCTCGAGTCACGGCGCAACTGGATTGAACTGAAGTACGGAGTCACCGCTACGGATGTGGCACGTCGCTTGTTGCCACGCAACAAGAAAACATACACAAGCCCGTACGGTGAGATCACATTCCGCACCAGCAAGGCGAAGATTAACTTCACCAACAAAGAAGCTGCGGTCGCTTGGGCGAAGACGTATCAACCAGACGCAGTAAAGGTTTCCGAAACGGTTCTTGTGTCCAAGCTTTCACAGCAATCGATCAGTGATCTGCTTACGTACAGCGAGATCAGACCTGATGGGTGTGAGGTTACACCAGAGCATGAAGTAGTCAAGTTCGTGGCACTCAAGGAAAAGGAAGAACCAGATGGAGAATAAGGTAGTCCGGGTCGACCTCCTGTGCAACAACGTCGAGATAACAAGAACAGGGGTCTCCTTTACGGGAGACCTTCTGTTTGAACAGTGGGAGCAGTTAATGGCTACACTTAGTAGCCTTGAGGTGGCGACACAATGGGGCATCGGTGATGCCTTGAACTACGGCGCAACACGCTTTGGTGAGAAGTACACACAAGCGATGGAAACGACCGGGCATAGTTACCAGGCACTCGCCAACTACAGCTGGGTTGCACGTTCTGTTCCGCTCGAAAACAGGAATCCGAACCTGAGCTGGACACATCACCGTGCTGTGTGTAAACTCGAACCTGCTGAGCAAAAGAAGATACTTGACGAGGCAGAGATCAAGGGGTGGAGCGTCGACGTATTAGCCGAGGTCGTACGTGGCACGCCGTTGACCCAGCCAAAACTCACAGATGTCGTAAACGTACCAGCAGGATTAAGCCAACGGGAGGCGAGCAACGTGCTCGAGACAGCAGCATGCCTTGTCAGAGATGACGTACAGCTCTGTCCTATGTGCCCATACAAGAGGTAAACATGATCGGGATTATGTCCGGATCCACAATGGGATCTCGGAAGAAATACACGGGGTTTGTGATGCTAAGTCACGAACTCCGTTCTCGTCTCAAGGATTTCACACCCAGTGAATGGATGGTTCTGACTTGCATTGCATTGCATGCTGATCAGAATGGTCTCTGCTGCCCGTCGGTATCGCTCATAGCGCAGGAAACTGGGATGAGTGAGCGATTAGTCCAGCAAGCCATTAAAAGCCTGTCTACGGGCGAAATTCGAGGCTACACGGTGCTTTCCTGCAGGGCTCGACACACAGCATCCGGCAGACAGACGTCGAATATTTATGAAATACTACCTACGGGGTTTGGGGAGGGTGCAGATTCTGCACCGGGGGAGGGTGCAGAAATCGACAGGGGGGAGGGTGCAGAAATCAACCCCCTCATTACATTGAAGAATATACAGAAAGAAGAATATACCCCTATAGTCCCCAAACGGGGGACTAAACGGAACTCCATCAAAATGCCAGTGGACGACGATCCAGCAAAAGCTCTGTTTCTTGCGTACAGGAGAGAGGTGTTCACGGATCCGTTGTTCCACACAGCATTCATGCTTGGTGAGTGGCGTAACTCGCATCACGTGTTGCGTTCAATGCAAGCCGCCAACATTACTCCGGAACAAGTCGAGCATGCTACACGCAACTTAGTTGCTAAATGGGGAGGGCGCAGAGACATGGTTACAATCAACGCTCTCTGGAAACACTGGTCAACTGCCACTGAAGTGCAAGTCAAGCAGAACACGCTTGAGAGCGCAATGACACAGGCAGACAGGTTGTGGAGAGACTAGTAAACTTTTTAACAGTACGGTATAAATACTTTGGAGGTTGGTTATGACAAAGCAGACATTTAGTGGTGTGTGCGCAGTACTTGCGGCACTCCCTTCACAGACAAAGTGGGACGATGGCATGGCTGCCATCTACCTCACAATCATGAAAGACTGGGATGACGTTGTTGTCGGGACAACAATGAGGCACGTGCTTCTTCACTGTGAGTTCAGGCCGACGGTTGCTGAGCTCAGAAAGAAGGCTATTGGAATTTTTGGCATGCTTCCACCTGCAGCACTACTGGCAGACAAGGCTACCGACATTATTCGCAAATGGGCGTCGAATCGTAATGAACACGCAGCTGAAGTACACCCGATGCTTCCTGAGATCGTGGCAAGGGCTGGAGGTTGGACTACTCTAGGTATGTCAGACAGTCATCATGCAAGACAACGATTCTTCGATGCATACGACGAGATCATGGCTGGCGACGACATGGATAAGTACCTAACACAGGTGGACAAACATCAGTTCGCACACATTGCAGAAACTGGCATGGCTACAGCAAAGGCACTGGCTGAATGCGCACAATAGTCACAGCATCCGACATGCACGACGCTGTTGAAAAGCTTGCAGAATGGCGCCAAGAGCTTGAACAGAGTTTTTCTCTTGGCAACCTTCGACGTAGCACGAAGATGATCCAGAAGTACATGAGAAAGCGCGACGTCCAGCTTTTGGATGAAGTGATCATGCGCCTTGAGTTTGAGATTGACTGGATCGCGAACAAGCACGGCAAGATCCTAAAGCAGGAGGGACTTACTTGGACATTAGCCGAGTAGTACCGCCAAGCGATATCCCAGCAGAGATGTCTCTGCTGGGGTCTCTCCTTCTTGATTACAAGCGATGGGGCTCCATATGTGACGTCATATCTGAGGTCGACTTCTACCGAGAAGCACACGGACACATCTTCAGCGCCATGCGAGAGATCGTGGAGTGTGGAGATCAACTGGACATCGTGTCATTGATGACAGAACTCACTGATGTTGGGATGCTTGAAAACGTTGGCGGTCTTGCATACTTGATGCAGATCGGTGATTTTGTACCAACGACGTCCCACATCGTCACTTACGCAAAGTTAGTCAAGAAAGCTGCTGACAGACGCAGGATGATGGAGCAGTGTCTTCACCTTGTATCAAACATCAATGAGGACATAGAGACACAAGATCTCTACGACCAGTGGATAAACAACGTTGGGTCTGTCAATGGACATGTCGACGATTCTCCTCACGTAGATGAAATCGTCGGCCCGGAGGTTGAAGAGATTACCGGCAGGAAGACCACCAAGATGGCTGGCATTACTACCGGGTTCGTAAACTTGGATGACGCACTCAATGGATTTCGCCCAGGTGAGTTAATTATCCTTGGCGCTCGCCCAAGTATGGGTAAATCTGCGCTCGCTTTGCAGATGGCTCTCGGGGCTGCTAGAGGTCAACACACGGCTTTATACATCTCTATCGAGATGTCAGCGCAGATGGTCGCGCAAAGGATGCTTAGCTTGATGACAGGTATCGATAACAAGCGACTGGCAAACTCAGTCATGTACGACTACGAACAAGAGAATCTGCGAAGAGCGAGAGCAACTCTGCTTGGTATGCCATTGATGGTGTCGGCTAAATCGCCGATAACTGTATCTGAGATACGAGCACGTGTTACTAGATTAAAGAAAGAAAAAGACCTCAAGGTCGTCTTCATTGACTACCTGCAAATGATTGACACGGGCAACAAGTCAGAGAACAGGACACGCGAGATTGGCATAATCTCGAGAGCCTTGAAAAGCATGGCTAAAGAACTAAACGTCGCTGTCGTCGCATTGTCATCACTATCTCGCGGCGTCGAGAGGAGAGACGATAAAAGACCAATGATGTCTGACCTTCGCGAAAGCGGGGATCTCGAGTCAGATGCAGACGTTGTAATGTTCTTATACAGGCCACTGTATTACGCTGACATGGCGACACGTGAAGACATACAGACCGAAGACGCTGAGGTCATTGTTTCTAAAAACCGGAACGGCGCAGTAGGTGGGACATGCCTTTCATTTGTGCCTCGCTTAGCAAAGTTTGAAGACATGGCGTACTCGTCACTATGAAACAAAAGCGAAAGAAAATATCGCCATGGCAACGTTGGGTAATAATAGTTACGTTGACGGCGCCATCTAAGCCTGTTGCTTGCAAGCGGCTGCAACTTACACAGTATCAACACAATGTCCTACTCAGGGAGGCGTGTGAAGTACTCGGAGTGAACAGTATTAACCATGCAGCACTGAAGCTTGGACTAATCAAAGTCAATTACGAAGAGCTTGGTGAATGGGCGTCTGCATCAAAGGTTGAACTTGGAGCTGGCGTCACAGTAGATTTAGGAGACGAAGAAGATGTTATTTGAAGTAGTGTTAGGTGCAATTATCGGAGGAAGCGTGACGTTCCTTGTGGCAGCCATGCTTATCGCTGGAGCACGACAACAAATCCTTATCAACAAAGGGACTAAAGTTGTGTACAAGAACAGTCGTGGCAAAATCTGCAATGCCGTTGTTGAACAGAATGTAAGACAAGGAGACGAATGGGCGGTACTTAGCATTGAAACGCTGTCCATGCCGTTTATTGTAGACATGGACAACGTTACTATCGCCTAGAACTTATCCTCTCCAGTCAACATCCTTGGTGCAAGATGCATGTTAGGGTCATTAATGATTTCCATCAGTGATGGCCCTGTGTCATACAGTCGCTTGTACTTCTGCATCAATCTGTATTTACCTTGGAATGCCTGTGGCACAAACTGATCGTAATCAGTTCTTGTACCGAGCGCAGCTGCAAGCAACTGCTTTATTGCAACCTCATTGGCATAACGCGGTTGGGTTCTGGCTGTTTGCCAATCTGCCTCGTAATACGACTTATACATTGCCGACCAAGATGTTGGCGAAAGTGACGTCGTATACAAACTCCTGACGAATGGCTTCGTTCCTAAGTCAACTCCAGTTGCTTGCTTTATAGTCGGAGCAAAGAAGCCTTCGTACCAGCGCATCCATTCCTTGTCTGTCTCATACACTGGACGACCTACGACGTCAACTCCAGTGACAGTCTGGATCAGCTTGGTGATTACAGGCGAGACTTTATACAGCGTTGGGTTACTCACCTGCTGCAGCCAGTCTGCTGTACTCTTCTTGTCCCCAGGTTTAGGCAGAGGGGTGTACGTACCACTCACTACCTTGTCGGCCGTAGTAAGAGCCGTATTCCAGAAGTCCCATACACCTGAACTATCAGCGAACTTCCAGTTGCCAAATCTCCATTTGCCAATACCTTGTTCGCCAGTGATGTCTTCACGACCGAGCATGCGTCCAAGCAATTCAGCAAGTGCTGGCATTAATGCGGTGAACGCAGCAGTACCCACAAATGTTTTCAACTGATATGCAAGAAGCTCTTTATTCTCGATCAGGTTGTAATCATACAATCCAACACCACGGTAGTTTTCGCCGAGAACTTCGCGTATTTTCGGAACCGCTTTGTACAAAGCCGTAACAGCAGGGTTAATGATTGGGTTCATCAATATATTTGACAGATACCATCTCGGAGCTGCTGCAATGAACTTACCCCACCTACCAGCTGCTGCATCAACCCTATCGTTAGTCGAGTACTGAACGTCTCCAACACTCATTGCCAAGAAGTTGACAAGAGCTTTAACATCGCGCCGCTTTACGAGTTCCTCGTTCGTCAACCCCTTAAACATTGAGTTGTGCTCAAGCTGATACTTGATCTGATTAAACAACAGCAAGTCGTGGTTCAAAGACATTTGCCGCTCAAACATACCAGTTAGAGGAAGCCAAGTCGTTGGAGTGACTCTCTCAAAGTAGTCTGTCATGTTTCCGCGTTCATCGAAATCAAGCATGTCAAGCTTGATGTCTTCGTACCGTATCTTTCCGCCAGATTCTTGATAAATCTGCCGTCGCTTTGCCTCAACGTTCTTCTCAAAATTAACGAAGTGTAATGGCACATTCAGGTCACGCATCAATTGGAAGTACGGATCCTTGCGCATTTCTTCATACACTTGAAGCCATGCTCTACGTCCAAGTTTGTCAAATCCGATTCTCTTACCACCTATGGTAATCGATGTATTGGGAGCCATACCCCGCATAGACTGTATGAATGATTGAAGAGCAATTCGTGTGTCGTAAGGTCGTAGGAATCCACCTAGCAATGCCTTCGCACCTTGAATACCAACGAATGCAAAGTCAAGGCTTAACGGGAATCGAGCTATGCCTTGTACAACGTCACCTGCATAACCAATGACGTCTCCGGCAATCTCCTTACCTGACTTAGGTGGCTCTACAAACACGGCACTCGATGCTGCTGGTACAGTACGTGCAGTCACAGGAGCATACATAGGAGCATTCATAAACATCGGTTCGACAATTTCATCAGAGATGACAATAGGTGTGTCATACATTGGTGTACCCATCTCACTGATAGGCCTGATGTTGCTGTCGTTAAATGTGTACAGGATGTTCTTACGCTCAGAGGTCAGCAAGTTAGGTCTGAAATTAGTGATCACTAGGCCATCATGGCCAGCCTTCATAGCTTTCTTAATTAGGCCTTGCATCGTGTCCCACTGGATGCCATTCTCTACAGCATCGTACACATATGGGTTGTGTGCCTTTGCAAAATATGGCTGATTGACACGAGATCCGTTAGCAGACAAACCACTTCCAAGATCGAAAGTCCTTAAGCCTGGAGCATCCATGTTCATGAATGTGTTTGAACTATCTTCAAAGACTAGTGTGGTAAATGGCTGACCAGTTTTTATCTGCTTCTCGCCCTCTCGGTGGGCTTTATACGGATTGACATGGAATGCTATATCCTCAGTCATAAGACTGTTTGCCATGTCATTAGCAGTTTTGATGTAAGCCAATGCGTCTGCTTGAGTCTTTACAATAGACTTTGCTTTTGCTTTAAGCTGGTATTCGGTAAGGTGCCTTCCTAGTTCTGTTTCATCATAAGTAAATTCAACGCGATCAAGGTTTTCCTGCGATGGGTTGTCCATGTAGTCTTCGACAGCTTTAGTAAACTCATTAAGCGCGATGACTTTGTTTACTTTGTTATATGTCTCAGCATCAACAACTCGGCCTTGATCCACAAAGCTCGTTGCCTTACGCAAAGCTACACTTTCAACCAGATCACCTGCTTGCCAGCTCTTGAATATAGGGTGTTCAGTCATAGCGTATATTGACAACGCCTTTTCCTTAGACAACCCGTTAGCGATCAGATTAGCAAACACAGATGATCTGTGACCTTCAGCGGTAGTAACCGTATATCCATAACCATCAAAGAATGGAAGACCACTGGTGTCAGTTCTAACACGTGTGTTACCAGTTATGTCTGGTGTAGTCCAAGCATCAAGTACAGGCTTGATATATGCGTCTTCAGTAGTTGGGTCAAATGCTCCAACACTGTTAAACACATCTTTTGGATCAGAACGCAGAGTTGACATATACATTGGCTCATATATGTCTGCGTCGACTGGTTGCAGGATGCGGTAGCGACCATGCCAGAACACCGCAGGTACAGGGTTTAACGTGGGCTCGTTAACCATGGCTTGATAAACCAAATCTTCACGTGCAGCCCGTTGCTCCTTGGTTGCCCCTTGGAATATCACGTCGGCCAACTTTACATGCAGAGCAGTAATGCCTTTATCATTAACAGGGACTGGCATAACGCGGACTCTCGTGCCAGACGATATGTCAAACACACGCCCATTTACGTAGTCAATCTCGTATATATTTTTACCAGTTAATCGGTCATAAACCTTGACGTTCGAGTAATCAGGTTTGTTTGCAGAGCTCTTGGATACAACGTACTCATAGTTGTCAAACGTAGGATCGTTTACACTCCGAACCATTTCCTTACGAGCGGCAATAACATTCCTTGCATACTCCGTACTGTACTCTTTAAAGCCGCTTTCACGATCTGGCATAGCCTTCGACGGAATATTGTAACTCTCAACGAACCTTGCCTTACCAAGCTTTTGCAATGAAGTGTTTATGTCCGTAAGTGCTATTCCATCTCGAGTTACGTCTGTCAATACATCTTTCAATGCGCCTGTGGACATATTGTGAATATGCATAGCAAGCTTTTGACGCTCATCCATATCTCTTATGTTAGATACGTTTTTTACTCGTTGATTTGGAGCTTTCATCAATGACGAAACAAGCCTAGGAGGAGTTAAGTTATCTTTAGTCTTAGATCCACCGACATATCTACTCCAAACCATGTCTGTCAATGTTGAAGCCAGAATGCCCTCAGTCAACTTAGCGTCTTCTGGAGATGCACTGTCAAATTCCATGTCTAGCATGTTACTTAAGTCGACCCACGTGCTTCTAGCAAATGCATCTTGACCTTGCAGATAACTAGGATCAATATTGACAAATATTCCATGCCTAGACACAGCGTCAATCATTCTATTGTAGTGAGTTATTTTAATACTTGTACCAACAACGTTGTACGACAGCGCGTCCAGGCCAACGCTTGCTACAAGTTTTTCCACAGACTCATATTCTGACTGCAACTTCTTGATGTCGACATCAATAATCTTAGCGACAGCTGGCAACTCCTGCCTTTCAGGGAGTCGGCCAGTAAGGGCGACGAAACGTTTAAGCTGTGACTTATCAGCAGTGAGGCTATTGGTATATAGACTAATAAATGCCTTTTTATCCACGTCACTCATTTGTGACTGATCAAGATATTCATTAATGTCTCTAATGGTCAACTGAGCGCGTACTTTTTGCTTGTCTTGCAGCCATGTTTTTAGCGGCTTGTTAATTGCTTGGTCGCGCTTTTCAATCATTGCGTTTACAAATGCATACTTTTCTTCGATTGTGTATTCGTTACCTGGCACGTCGTACGATTCGGCTATAGCAAAGAGTTCGGCGTCTGACAGTACTGTACGCGGAGACCCAATAGCATCTTTTGCGGCTTTGCTATAACTCATAGCCTTGTTGATACGCTTTACGAGCGTCGAGTAGGATCCTTGCCTGTCATACACTTCCTTGTTAAGTATTGACATAGCGTCAGTGCGAAGCACATGTTGGAATACTGCTTTTGCAAATTTCTTTGCATCTGCAGGATTCGTTGTAGTTACTTCTACCAATCCTCCCGGCCTTGTACCTACGTAATCACGTTGAAGTGGCATCACCATTGAGTCTGATACATGACGCCTAAACATACGCAAGTTTTTTGCCTGTATGTTTAACCGCTCGTTTGTGCCACCTTCGGTAACTTCTAGTCCCTTGCGCAGTATTGTTCGCAATGCGTTTACATGTGAATCGACTTTGTCTTTACCAGCTGTATTTTCAACAACGTTCAACACCATCCATATTTTTTCACCAACAGTGTATGTGTGAGGGTCTTTAAAAAGTATTTCTTCTACCGTTTTGGTTGCATCTTTGGGTTGACCTGTCGGCGTACTTTTCAAATACGTAAATAACTGACGGAACAACCCCTTGTGTCTTTCCAATGTCAACTCGTCAATAAACTTATTATTGGTGCCCAATAAAGCATTCATTTCAGCCGTGTTCATTTGATCGATGATAGATACTTTGTACCCACCAGCCATCAACTGGCTCTGTGACGGAACTTGCCCTAACTCTTTGGTAAGTCTCTGTTTAAGATTACTGTTGAATTCCCGGTCTTCTTTTGACCCGTACAAAGCGTCTTTGTATGTAGCTGACCCTACACCAATGAATGATTGTAAGTTCTCATCGGATAAAGACGACGTGCTGCCAATCTTGTATGTTTGCAAGTTGACACGTCTTGCGTCGAGTATGACAGCCTCTTTAACTGGCAGTGCGTCAAGGAATTTCACATATCGTGGAGTTAAGTTGCCACGAGTTTGAATAGATCTAGACCTGTCGTAGATTTCTGTAGCACGCTCAAACATCTTTTTGACATTGACAATTGACGTGGCCATTACAGCGTAATGGTCAACATCGCCGGAGCTTGATTCCTCTTTATCGTCTGCGTAGCTTGCAAGCTTGCTAAGCACTTCCCGAGCTTCTTCTGAGAACGGGTTTTTAGCAAGACCGTTATGTATAGCAAAGAAGTTAGTCGACCCATTGCGGTATGTGTTCGATAACGAGTTAATCCTATCTCTATCTTCTGGATTACTAGGAAGGAAGAATGAATACAATTCTTTGTCGGTCATTTCCGACAGAGCATCAAACACCTGTTCCATGGAGTCCATAGACTCACGACTTTGCTGAGCAGCACGATTACGTCGATTAGCGATTATTCCTTCAACTTGCTCAATGATGTTTTGCTGTTTGGTGATGCTGTTTATTAGCCCATTAATTACTGATTCATCGCCGTCGTTAGCTTTCTCCCACGCTAAGTCTTCTTTATATGCAGCCACAGATTGATAGTAACTATCCAATCTGTTCTGCAAATTCTCAAATGTCAACTCTGGTTTTGTGTGCGATTCTTCGTATTTAATAACGCTGTCAACCATATCTCTAAAGTAATCAGGAGACGTGAGCAAGCTTTTGGCAATGTTTAATATTGATTGTTCATCATCGCTAAGGCTTTCAATGTCATCAACTTCATTTTGCATAAGCTTTTGCATAGACCCTTCGGCTTTAGCTGCAGGTTCTACAAAATCACCAGAGTCGAGCGAGCTTAATGCAAGCCGTTTATCTAATTGATCCTTAAAACTGTTTCTTGTAAATTCATATTGAGCATCAGTTGATTCTAGTAAAGGCACTTCAAACTTGTTGCGTATATGAAACGCACCATTTTTAGGATCCAGCAACCGATTCACTGAATATGCAAACATAGTTCCGTAGAAATCATTTGGATTATCCTGAATGATCCTTATGATTTCATTTGATGATTTTGCGGCTTTAACTTTCTCTATACTGCCCTCACCAATGCTATCTGTTGTTAGAGTTCTTATGTCAACCCACTTACGGTTCTCTGGCTTATATCTTTGCCATCGACCAAAAGCTGCAGTGCTTACCGCTAGTTCAACTGCAGCATCAAAATTATTATCTGCTTTGCGCATATACCTAAGCACGGCGTCTTGCGCGGTACCCGAAACGTCGAGCTCTTGCTTGACATAATCCGCGAGTGCTTGTGACGTTGCAGTGCTGACAGCACGTTCTATCTCAGCATATATGACATCAGGTGTTATTTTTACTGGATGTATATATCCTTCAGTTTGAATATTCATATACAGCGCATTGTTCTTTACGGAAACCGTGCGCATTAATGAAGTCAACCTAGTCCTGACACCAATATCAATGTAGCTTTTAAGCTGAAAACGCTCATCACCCATGCGCGTATTTTTACTTGTGGTGTCCTTACTAATGTAGACGCCAGTTAGCGCATCATGGAATATGGCTTGTTCTCGTATGCGCCTATTTGCAAACACGTATGTCATAGGTGACGTGACGACATTTTCTATAAGACTGTCAATTCTGTTTTGCCACGCATTGATGTCTGTTCTTTTATTCTTACCACTGCCAACACTTGGAACCTCAATTAGTGTTTGCACACCATTTTTTAATATCTTGTCGGTTTCTTCCCTCCATTGTTTTTTCTCATCATCTTTAGACTCAACCTGGCCGTCTTCTTTATTAGCCAACGTAGACATCCATCCACCACCACCAAAGATGTCTGCGTCTTCTTGGGAAACGGGGGTTGTGTCAGGTGAAGATTGTCTTGCAAGTTGTTCTAGGAAATCATCTGCAGCCTTGTCGCTTATCTTTGTGATTTCCTCTTTAGATGCATTTGCTGCTTCAACATCTGCTTTAACGCCGTCAATAAAGGATGTGACTTCGTCTACCAACGCTTCAAATTTCTGGTGAGACGCAGCATGATCAGGGTGATCATTTTTGTTATAAGCTTGCAATCTCAGCACAGTTTCCAAAGCATGTTTCATCAAGCTGTTGACTTTATCAAAATTACCCGCTTTAAAAGCTTGAGTAATACTTGGTAACGTCGAATCTATCATCGTCCTTGCTGTATTCAGACGTTCCGATGGCGTAGCTTGCGCGTTTGGATTCACACCAGATTCGTCGCTGGAAAGTGAATCGACGTCATAGTATTTCAGTTTTTGAGCAAGTTCTTTAGATATTGGTTTTTTATTGAGGATAGCTTCTTTGAAACTATTGTAATCTTCCTCAAAATTTTCCAGTTTTACTATTGCGTCATCAAGACTTTTATGCCAGTCCGCATGATTTGAGTTTTCATCAAAGTCTTTTATATCGTTGAAAGACTCAACTATTCCCTTAGCAACAAACGATAGTTTTCGATAATTCCTGTCCAACACGGAATATACGTGTTGATACGTGGATTGCATCTCTTTACTAAGAGGCTTATCTGTGTTGTTAAATGCTTCTTGTATATCGTTGAGAGTCTTTTTATTATCAATAATATATGTCAATAGATCGTCAAGTTTATTTTCAAGATTCTGCCTACGACTTTCTACAGAAGGCATCACCCACGTGTCGTTTTCCGTGTCAATGCGAGTAACACCAACGTCTAGTATGCGGCGCCTAGGATCAACTACAGAGTTAACGCCTTTTTGAAGATTTACAGCCGCCCAATATAGTCCAGTGATCTTGTCACCAAGGACATCTGGAGTTATAGCCCGTGGTTCTTCTGCTTTAAACTCTTGGCCATCTTTAATGTATTCACTGCCAACTTGCTCAGCAGTATCTAGATATTTTTTAAATTTTGGATCATTAATATCAACTCCATCATCTCCATAGCCATATTCATTGATAGCTTTACCTGTGTTTATGTAAAAGTTTTTCCTTAGTCTTGCAACTTTTACATCATTTCCAGTTAACAGTTTTATGGCAGATGTTATTCGCGCGTGTTTTACAATTGCGTCTTTAACGTCACTTCGACTTATATTAAGACGTGCAGCTTCACTGAGGAATTGCTTTGGTAGCGTACTGTAAATGGAAGTTTGTACCTTCTTAGTAGTTTGTACTGCGTTGTAATCAGGGTCATCTGTAGGTGGTGCAATTTCCTTACTTTGATGCAAAACAATCCATTGAGAAAGCGCAGTTAGATCAGTTGGCCTTGGCCTGTCACGGAAATTACCGTATGTTATCCCTGTACTAGGACCAATAGTCCGAGGAGTTACTGACTCACTATCAGGCTTTTCGGCTTCTGCTTTTGCTTTAGGAGCTTCAGGCTGCTTTGGCTTTTCGGCTTCTACACGCGCAGCTTTTTCTTTCTCGATAAGTTTAATGAGCTCAGGTGTTAATTGAAATTCACCCTTTGCTCCGCCTATCATTATTTTGCCATCTGTCCTAACTACTAAAACACCTCTTTCCATCCGCATCATTTCATCTATGTCAATGTAACTGTTGTAACCTTGCCCCTGTGGGTTGTCCAACCAACCTAAATAGCTATATGTGCTACGTGCTCTAATTCTTTTGTTAGAGAACTTACTGGCATCCTCTTGTGTTGTTCTTGCTCTTTGCCTATAGTCGTCAACATTTCTCCACCATTGGTATCCAACATTTTTACGGAACAAATCTTGCTGTGTAATAGGCGTAAAGTTTTCTGTTTTTATCTCTGGTACTAAGTCACTAATCTGTTCAACAGTCCAATCGTGCCAGTGGTTCATCCACTTAGCCACAATTCTTTGAGCCGCATCAGGCAAACTTGTAACAGACGACTGACCGATTCGTAACTGGCTGGTTTCGACACGTTCGGTTTTTTCTTTGCCGTCAATTTCGTATTTAATTGCTACCGTCTTATCACCAGTATTAGGATTGTAATCTGATACCAGTACACCTGGCACAGGATTTCTATCTGCCGCAATTGTGTACAGGATAGGTGTATCTGTTGCGTATGAACGCCCAGCGTCAAACCGCACTGCCCACCCAGGGTTAGTTGCTAAGTCGTTATGCCATTCGGTCTCACCTGCAACTATTGATTCTCTCATTTGCTGCCCAATAGAATTGAACATCTGGGTTAGCGTGCTATCGTTGATAGCCCCGCCTTCTGTGAATCGTTCTTTAATGACACCAACGCCACTGCTGTTAAATATGGCATTTGTCAAAGATGTAACTATTTGCTCTTCAACATCTGGTGTAATAACTCTTGTCTTCGCTTCTTGATTTCCAGTTATCACAAATGATTGGCGTATAGCTGCTGCCAACTCGTGATACATAGGGCCATACAAAGACCTGACAAGTAGATGATTGACTTCATGGACTTGAGTCACGTAATTGAGCTTGCCTCTGAGAGCCATTGCAACATGCATTACTTTGTTGCCGTTTGCTTGTAGAGTAAACGTCGCTCCCGGTCGACCAAGAGACACTCGTTGCTCAGCGGTCAATCCTACAATTCCACCAAGTCTTTGAGCATAGAAAACACCGACGAGTTTTGCTATAAGTTTTTTATTAGCCTCGGTTACATCCAGTACCTGTTGCTCACGGTAGTTCGACTTCCATGCTTCCCAATCTTCAAGGTCAGTCGGCGCTTTCGGATCAGTGTCTAAACGCAATGCACGTGCTACCGTATTAATGTTGTAGCCACTTAGTCTTGCGATTTCTTTAGCCCAACCAACTGCCCATCGATCAACGTATTTAGATAACGCTTCAGCCTGCTTGTCAGTCTGCCCCCATTCATCAATTAATAATTGTTTAAATTCTGCCTGCCCAAATTTGCCATTCTTTGTTGCATCTTTAACTTGGACATTCCACGCTTCTTGGCCTTTTTCTGTGTCGACATGTAACGTAAAGGCACTGACAAGTCTCTGCAGCGGCTGATTATCGTATACACCTTTAAAAGGTATTATTGCTAGGTCGGAGCCTTTGCGATTAGCTTGCTCACCTGTTGTCATACGGCGATAAGCGTTTACTTGACCAGTCTTATCTGTTCTGCGATCTGATCGCATTTCTGCAGGTAGGTCTTTGTCAGGTATGGTTTGCTTAAACTCTTCACCATACTTAAATGTAAAGTCTTCAGGCTGAACAGTACCTATAGACCTACTTCCTACTCTACGCCTTCCTCGTCCTCCAGTAGTAGTGGTCGCTTCACCTGCTGTGCTCGTTGTAGATTCAGCGGTTGCACGCGGTGCTTCTGGTTGTTCTTGCGAAGGTTGCTCGGCTGTACTAGCTGGTTGCGATTCAGCTTTTGCATCCTCACCTGTTGTCTCCTTAGGACTTGTCGATGTAGCAGCCGCCTCAGCACGCGAAGCGTTTGTCCTGCCGGGTCTAGCAGTAGGCTGTGCTTCACCCGAGTCAACTCCTGCTCCACTAGTAGTCGTCTGAACAACTGCTGGACTTACACCAGCCTCGCTTGACGGAGCAGTTGGCTTTAGTTCAACTGGAGTTCCAGATGCTTCTTCCTCTGTTAATTGCTCTTGTGCCTCAGGCGCAGGAGTTTCAACATCAGCGTTAATGCCAGCCGATTCAGCCATTGTTGGGTCGAGAGCACCTGCCTCAACCGCTGCCTCGATTACATCAGGGTTATTCGGATCAACAAGAGTTACGCCTGTGTGCTCAACGATGATCTGTGGTGCACGCGGATCGTGCAACGGTTGAACACGCCAACCATACGCATCTTCACCATCAAACGAAAATTGTTCAGGTCGAAGGACTACACCCCAGATGTTTTTATTTACACCAAGGTTTTCTAATTTAATGACAGTTCCAGGCTGGAGATCGGTATTTGATACGTCTTCCCATTCTGATCTATCAAACTTAAACATCTCCTTCCAACTACCAGGTGTTTCAGATGCAGCTTTCCGCTCTCCTTGGCCCATAGGGATAAAGAAGTCAATCCCTTGATCTTCATAAGCGATTGGATTCCCTTCATTATCTTTAATCTTAGACAAACGAGGCGGAGAAGATTTGCGAACACCAGTTACATTTGTGGCATCACCGATTACGCTTGCACTTGGAACCACAATGGAGTTGCCACTTGGTAATTGCAATCGAACGTTAGCGTTGCCAACTTTTTCCATGACGGCAGCATTAACTTCTTTGCCATCGATCTCAACCTTGACTGGAAATTGATTTTTGTATACTGGGTGAGCATCAATATTTGTGTTGTATTCACCGGTGTATCCACGCGAAGGGTCAAACGTTGCATCTGCGTCAATAGCACGCCCGTCAATCTTGACACCAAGCATTGCTTGTCGAACGCGCTGGCGAAGGGCATCTGGAAGCTCTTGGTAAGATTTAGTCTCAATCTTCGTTGAGCCATCCATCTGTTGTGTTTGCGTGAAGAAGTCTCCATCAGCGCTAACACCAGTGATAAGCACTCCGTTAACCTGACCAACCTTGTCGCGAAGTTCCTTAGCAATTGACGTCTTATACTGCTCAGGTATGCGATCTACGCGAGGCTCAACAGTTGCAGACATAACGCCCGGACTAAATGTCACACGAGACTGCTCAGCAGGAGCTTGGTTTAGACCGGGGACAGTTATATTGAATTTATATTTGTCGGCGTTTGGTCTGGAGATTAAACCAGTAGATGGGCTAGACGGCGCTTGTGCAGGAGTAGCCGCAGGTACTGCAGAGGAAGCTCTAGCGCGATCCATGACTCTGTCGTGCAGTGTATTGACGCCTTGTTGTGCCGCATTAAACAGATGTTTGCCAGTGAATAGTTCGCCATGACGCGTAAATCCACCCAAGCCAAGTGATAGACCTATTTGAATCTGTTGCTCTTCTGGCGTCATCCACCCATTGGCGATAAGTTCTTCACGTGTAGCAGGTCTGCCAAATCTAGCGGCTAACCTTGCTTCAACATCTTTGTTGTTTTTTGTGGCGTCACTATTTGTTGACATTGCGTCGGCTAAACGCCCAGCTATATCAATTGGTGTCTCAAGTGCCCCTTGATTAAATTGTTGTGGGCCTCCTGTAAACAGGTTTTTAGCTGACTTGACAACGCCTTGACCTTCAAGAAAGGAGAACCTGCCTTCCGCGTTTTTAGTAAACGGTGTAAATATAGATGCCTGAGCAGCCGCTGAAGCTAGTCCTCGCTCTGGTCCAGCTGTGCGCTCAGCTATTGCACCTCGCGCTTCATCACTTAGGCGTGCGCCTGGCGAAAATCTTTGCGCCAATCCAGCTGTAAATTTGCCACCCTCGGCGCCTCCATATATAGCAGCAGCTCCTTGCAGTAAACCAAGGGCTCCTTGCGCAACTCGCGTTTGCGGTAAAAACCCAGAGGCAAGTCGAACAGCACCGGCAGCACCACCTCCACCAAGGAGTGTGCCAGGTACACCGGCAGCCGTATTTAAATACTCCTGTCCGTAAGCGTGACCAGCGCGTAATCCAGAAGACGCAAAAGGATCATCAGGGTCTACCGTCTTGAGAGCAGTTGAGCCTGGAAGTCCAAACTTTTCATAAGCTGCAGCCCTAGCGTCAAGAGATAGTCCCTCTCCAAACCCACCTACAAAACCTGCAGCTTTCTGAATAGGTGTTTGAGTATTGATCCGGCCTAGTCGCTTATTCTCTTTTGATCTGGCAGCCTTGTACTCTCTGTCAAGTCGTGCAACTGTTGCTTTGTCTTCACCATAATAGTTGAGATCTGGGCCAATGCCTTTCCGGTCACGCTTTTGAATATCATTGACAACTTCAAGGCGGACTTCCTTAAGAATCTGCACGTCTTCGTTGTCGATGCCATACAGAGTCTTACGTTTAGATTCTGGTACAGATTCTAAGTCTTTAATTAAAACACGCAGATCGTTATATGCCCACTGCGCGTTCTTAGCTTTGTTTAGAATCGCATTGATATTAGCATCGCGATTATTTGTAAGCTTTACACCGGATACAACTTTGTCTGCCATGACTGCATTTTACTGCAATGATTGAACATTATGGCGGTGGCCCAAAATCATCTTTAGGAACAATTACTTTTGTTGAAGCCTTAGGAGTATTTTTTGGTGGAGTCGGCGGGGTTGTATTACTTTTTCCACCACTGCCTTTCTTTTTAAATTTCTCCTGTGCGCTCGATATGATTGCTGGGTTAGTAGCTACTCTTGACGTGTTTTTTGGAGGCGCTGCTGCCGATGCTGGTTTTGTGGCAGGTGATGGGGTTGTAGCTGGTTTACCTCCACCTGCTGTGGCTGGTTCTGGAGTTGTTTTGTCGTCAAGGCCAGGAGGAGCTTCCCATCCATCATCTACATCAAATGTTCCAGGTGCATTATCAGTGATGACTGGTTCTTTGAGATTAGATAAAGCCATGCTTTGTTGCTTCAATGCAGTCATCGCCGACTTAGCGGCATTTCGCTCATTCAAAGCTGCTGAGTATCTGTCCGTAGCCATCCTTACGGCTTGGTTTGTCATTAAAGCCTGATTGCCCTGTATTGATTTTATATCTTCAGCAGTTAGTTCTTGACCGCTACTAATTTTTTGTGCAAGCGCAGGATTTGACTGAAACACTGCAGATGCAGTCATATTTTGACTAAGCAACGTTGTTAAATTCATGCCAGATGATTTAACTTCGTTGTCAGCGCTAGTCAACAATTGCCCAAGTGGTTTACCGACATCGATGAGCATCCGATTCCAGTCAGCTGATGCACGTTTACCGCTAATGCCAATTTGATTTCTTTTGTACCAATCATCTAAGTTAAAATTAGCAACTGCCAGTTTATACTTCAACGGATCGAGTACAACTTTCAGGGCCTTTAACTGTAAATCCAAGTCAGCTTCAGATATCTTTGCCCACTCAGTAGCTCGGGCTACCCTTAAACGAGAGGCATTTAACTCACCACTAGTTACAGCGTTATTGACATCTTGACGTATTTTGTCGCCCTGTAATAAGGCGTTTCTATCCTGTATGTCTAACGGAATGCGCGTAACATCATTGTATGTTACTGGCTTATACGTGGTTGTCTGTGCGTTTAATGGTTGCTGCTGTATGATGCCAGCCAATCCTTTGCCAAATGAACTTTGAGAAAAATCCCCATAAGGATCATTTGAGTAAAACGGAATTTGTTGACCATCAGCTCCGATGCCAAAGTTTTGACTTCTATTGACCGCTCCTCTAAACTCATTCAATATATTAGGGTTAAAATACATCTCCAATGCACGCTTAAATTGCACTGGATCCTCAATGTTATTTAATCCATATTTTTGAGCAATCTGCGGAAGCTTAAACATTGTGACAATGTCGTCAATCATCATTTCGTCAGCAAGTTGCTCACTTGTACCCTGACCGACTCCATGCCTGTCTTTTAGGAGACCCTTAAAAGCAGTCAAGCCAGTCATACCCGGAGGCATAGCGTGACTGTATTCAGTTGTTGATTGACCAGCAGCATCCTGTTTAGTTTCAAACGCGCCTAAACTTGGATCCATCATTGTGGTCGGAGTCAACGGGCCAGTCACAGCTTGATACGTTGTGTTTTGTACTGGCTGATTTGGACGAATACCACTAACGTATTTCCACAAGCTTTCTGGACTACGGCCTGTCCTAGCAGCATGCGAATTAACTACCGCTGCTATTTCTTGTTCTTGCAGGGCAGGATCTGTTATTCCGCGATTAGACAGATTGGTGTAAGCATTTGCAATTTGCTTGTCAAATGTTGCCATGTCTAAATCTGGCTTAGGAGCCAGATTTGGGTCAAACTTTTCAGACCTAACCCAGTCAGGCACTTCGGAGTAAATTAAATCATCAAAGCTACCAATGTCCTGCAGCCCTGAACTGTCATATATTCCACGTAATCCTTTTATCCGTGGAGCAAACTCGCGGTGTATTCCTTCTAAGCCGCTGTTTAACTCGTCAACCGTTTGCGCGGATCTAAATAACTTGTCTGTCCGACTATTGATGTCGGGCCGAATAGCACCAATAACTTTATAGAAATGATCTCGCCTGGCTTTTGTGACAGGATCTTCAGTTGCTGCTAAACGCTTTCGCTGCAACTCTAGTGAGTCTTCGCGGTACTTTTTAAGAGCTTCGTTTTCCTGTTGCTGACGCAAAAGTTGAGCTGCTTTAACCTCACGATTTTGTTTAGTTAAACGCCCTTGTTGATACCCGCCAAGTAAAGCGCCTAAAAGCCCAAGAGGTTGCATTAACCGAACCCTCCACCTGCCAGTGAGCCGATACCCTTCGCCGCACTCATCATTGATGCATCACTAGCAGCACGACGTGCATCTGCAGCAGACTGCAATGCCCTAAGATTACCAATAAATCCTTGACGCCCTTGATTCAGAACACCAAATGCTTGTTGACCAAGTCCAAGTCCTTGACCAAAATCACCTTGCGCCCAACTTGCTCCTGTGCCAAGCGCCTGACCCATGCGCTGTCGACCTGCTGATAATATTCCAGCAACACCGCCACCGAAACCTGGATTGTAAGCCGCCGCGTTCATTTGACCAGCTCGTAATCCACCACCCATCAATCCAACACGTTGAGAAATGCCGCGCATGCGGTTAGTGTCTGCTGCTGCGAGCTGCCCCATGTCGTAGAGTTGGTTGTTAGGGTTCATCATTGCGTCCATGTATCGGTCACGATACATGTCCATGTTGTGCATCCCACGGTTTTGGAGCATTTGACCAAGGCCTCCAAGCTGGCCAGCATATGCATCCGATGCACCCATCAATCCACGACCAAGGCCTTCTTGTTCAATCTCGTAACGCGATGGCCCAGACCTGCGACCAAGCATTGACATTAGGCCCATGCCAGCGCCGATCATGCCAGCTGCTTGTCCGGTTGGACCTAAGTTCTGCCATTGAGCAGCGGCAAAATTCCTAGGATTATTGTTCAATGGCATAGAAGATCCACCCCAAAAAGCTGGGTCTAAACCATTAGTTTGCCTATCTTCAGAAGATTGAGCGTATCCCATTGATGAGCCAAAATTAGACATTTATCATCTCCCAACCCACCCAACATAAGTAGCATTGTTTATTGCAGTGTAATCTCGTGCTGTGTACTGCGTAGTAATTGTTGACGACCCACCGTAAATAGTGCCACTTACGGCAGCTATTGTTACGGCATTAGCTGTTGCGTCCATCTTCTGGATTGTAACAGTTTTCCCTTCAAACGTCCCGGGGTCGGGGAGTGTAACTGTAACGCCAGCAGAAGTGCAGTCAACAAGCACTACCATTGGTGCTATATCAATATCTTGAGTAGACGTAACTTCAATGGATGGCACAAAGTTTGTACCCCACGGATCCCATGGTTCGGAGGCAACGATCACGGGATCCTCAACGGATTGACTGCTCCCTACGTATTGTGTATTGCTTGCTGCGGCACCTTGCCCAGCAGCAGCTGGTGGATATGTCGGCATAGATTACCTCTGTATAGCTGTGTCGTAACAATGCAAATGAATTGCGTGAATATAAAACGTCCCTGTAGTGTTACCTGAAAGTTTTACCTGCAAGGCTGTGCCTTTAATATCTTTGCCAAGATTTCGTATAGCTGCAGATCTATTTACATTTTGAGCAAAATTGTAAAAACTACCTACCGATATACCTCCAGTTCCAGAGCCAAGTTGAGATTGAACCAACCAGTTAACCGTAACACCAACTGGCGATATTGCAGGAACAGTCGCACCATCCGCATTCTGCACATGTAAGTCAAGCTGATATGCACGGTTAGCTGCGTGGTAAGCAACGCCTTCTGAATATGTTTGGCCATGTTGCCTCGTAAGTATAGACCAGCTAATAGGGAGCGTAGTTCCGCCAGTCTGAACGTCAGATGATCCTGTCAACCTATACAGCTGACCAGTTGTTCCGCCAGCAACGACGTATTGAATACTGTCACTGAATGACAGAACACACGCCGAAGTAAACGATTCGTTATTAATCGTAGACCACTTAACCCAACCCTTTGTCCTAGAGTCAAATACATAGACCGTCTGGTTTGGGCCACCAGCATTACTTGACGTTGAAAACAACATCATCCTTCTATTTGCATACACTGCAAACGATTGTTGGTAATACGTTTTCGATATGTTTGAAGGCCCTTGCATTGTTGGGTCGAGCGACAACAGTTTACGCAACTCGTTAGAACGTGGAATTAGTTGACCTTGGTTGTACTGCATTACGCCATTAACAGCGAGCCAGCAGATCTGGCCATCAACGTTTACTAATGACTGAGGGGCAGCAATACCGGCGCCCGGCGTTCCAATCCACAACTGAACTGTAAATGTAGTTGGGTCGAAACCAATGATGGTGCTAAAGCTATTGTCTTTCAAGACATATAACGTGGTAGACGTCGAGTTGCTTTGTTGAATGTTTTCGGCGTATGAACTAATCATTGCGCGAACAATTTCTTTGTCTTGGTGTCCGCCGACAGTAAACGATACACCTTTCTTTTGCACGCCTGGCTCAGTCAGTACCGGCAAGTTTGTTGTGTAGATACCGTATTCTTGATTCTGTTCAAGCTCCCACGTACCGTAGATGACGTTACCCTTACTGATGAATAACCTAGACTGAAACAGTGCCATCGCACTAGCGCCAATTGGTAAGTTGTCTCTTCCGATTTCTTGTATGTGACCCTGCTGGTAAAGTTCTGGAACATAAAGCAAGTCACTGTCTGGCACGGTGTCTGCTAACGTAATAACGCCAGGCTCAGTTGCAGATGAGTTGTTGTAGGTCGCAACCCAGTTTTTACCAGTGATAGTTTGCAGTCCAGTGGTAGACGGATCGTACGGTACTACGGCAATAAGCCTAAATCTACCATCGGCAAACACTCCATTACATCTGCGATACACAAGTACATGACTGTATTGAGCAAGCGTAGCACGCTGAATCGTCGAGTATGTACCAGCTGCTGTAGATACAGTTGGACTGATAGCAGCCCCTCCAACAGTTGAAGAGATTGTAATAGATGACCCAGTGGTAGTCTTTACGTAATAAGTAACACCGCCTGTAATGTTCCCAATCGTAGTTGTAAATACAACAGGGTCATTGACTGCAAATGGTGTCTGAACAACTATCGATGTATTGCCAGCAGTGACTGTTGCAAAGTAGTTGACTTTCCCGTACGAAACGTAATGATCTATCCAGACTGGGCCACTGACCGAAGTCACATACCTAATCTTCCCGGACAATGTGGCAGGGATATCATAGTAATAATAGTTAGTTGATCCACTAGCAGTCCAAGTTGGAGTAACAGATGTTCCATCTAGTGCCACATAAGTCACTGTTCGCGTAGAGCTAGAAGACACTAGCCGTATTTGATACTCAGCTGGAACATGTGTAACTAGATGCTGATCCGCATCAGTAGCATCCGTCACGGCTACTACTTTATGCCTATCCTTTGACATGTCGGTTGCATATGACCCAGTGCTGATTGTAGTCATCGGATTAATAGTAAGGTTAACCGATGTCAATGCAGCTGTCGTTAGGACACTGTTAGATACGTCAGATATGTTAGTTTCATATCCGTCAGATGTTTTGCCATCTGCCAGTAATTCATTTGGTCCTAATTTGGTTGTCAAACTAGATGGATACCATCTAGTAAACGCATACTCGTAGACGTTGTCCGGCGTCATGCTGTTGCCAGTACGGACTAGATCACCTATACCAAATGCTGGCTCCCATGTAGTAAATGACGTGCCATCAGACTTAAATACATCTTCTAAAAATTTTACATACACATACTGGATATCCGACTTCTCATTCTTGGCAAGTCGGAAGAGGTTAAATGATATGTATCTGTTTTCTTTATCCCATACACCTATGGAAGACCATGCTACTGTTGTAGACCCACTCTTCTGTAAACCCAACACTATATTAGGATAAGCTCCAGCCTCTGTTACAGATCCTGTTTCAAAATCCCATTTAAACGACAGGGTGTCTACTGTCGTGAAATCCTTGTATGGAGCAGTAAAGAGCACACGAATGGCTCTGTTTTTTACGTAACTTGCATTACGCAAAGCCAAGTTCGTGTTCTCTTGTTTAAACTTAATCGACACAAGTCCAGCATTGTTTAACGGGTTATCAGATGACGTACTTAATGCTGCAACACTAGCATGGAATCTGATGTTATCTATAATGATGTCCTGCTGCTTAATGACGGCTGTACTTTGAAATTTGATTTTGATCTTATTTAACTGACTAGTAAATTCTCTAAAATCAATGACAACATTATTTAGTAGCCAGTCAGATTCATTCAGTGAGTAAGACTGAGCATACTCTTTGCTGTACACACATCCACTTATCTCTGCCCCAGCTGACGTCAAGCCGGTAACTGTAACAGCGTACTTGACACTCCCCTCCGTTTTTACAATGTTTGCAAACGAATACCATTGCAAGTTGTACAAGCCAATTGGAGTTGTCGACGTAGCTGGCCCCCATTGTTCATATGGAAGGTTAAGTATCGTCTGCTCTATGTACTCACCAGAATTATCAAGCAATATGGCTTTCTTAGTACCTCCGACAGCACTTGTGTACGTACTGCTATTTGGCGCAATTGCAACTTTGACAGTACTTTTTTGCGCCCATGCTTGACCAGTTGGGCCAATTACTTTTACTGATGCGCCCCCAGTATCACTTGTCCAATCTGCGGCAAAGTCTGCATTAGCGCTGTCCGCACCGTCGTTATAACCATCAAAATCACCACTAGGAATAATCGGGGACAACGTTGGTGTACGTGTTGAGTTTTTAAGAAGGTTGTCCGACCACGTGGAAGGCCATCCTAAAAGGGCCGTTTTACCAAATGCAGACTCAGCAGAAGTTAGGTATGCCTCATCTATATCTGTCCTAGCTGTAATAGATTTGACTACAACGCCTGTTAGGTTGGCCTTACTCTGCATAAACGACTCACCGTCAGTCGTAACAGATTCTAGTTGAGGTATGTACTCTACTGGGTTGGATCCGTCCGTGCGAAAAACACAACCTCCTGTATATGCAGGATTTGCTCCTGCATCTGTTCCGCGCCCAGGTACACCATAAATGTACTTTCCATGTTGTACAAGTTTTACTTGACTTGCGTCAGGCCACAAACCATACCCAAGGTGTGTGTTTGTAGTTGTCACTGGTGTAGAGACTGTATGAGAGTAGATGGAGTTACCGCTAACAAACACAACCTTGTTGTCCTGGTTGTCTTTTGTTCGATAACCAATTAACGCATATATAGGATCCGCGAGCGTAGTTGTAGTTTCAGCTTGCCAGCCTGGACGTGGAGACAAAGAGGTTCCGTCGACCCACATATTAGTGACGTCTTGCATAAACCCGACGTCAAGTGTATTTGGCGGGAGGTTGGTGTCAATGCCTATGAAACGGCGATCACCCAGCACGTATGACTGAGTACCTGTTCCTATCTGTCGCGTATTATCTGGCATTACTCACAACCTCTTCTTCCGAATTGCTTTGGCAATGTTGCACTTACAATAGCATTATTACTTAGTGTTTGTGTTTTAGAAACAGTGCACGTTAGCCCACCATCGCGATCATATCCAATGTGAGTTTCAACACTAAGCGACTCACCAAGGATGTGTAACCTAAAAACAGGAAGTGTATATGGCAGATCATATTCACCAGATGTCGTAACAACACATGGGTCACCACTTATATCCCATGTGTTAATCGGGTTAGGATTGACTACCCAAGGAGGACACTCGCAATCCAATGCAGGTGGTATCCCATAAGGGTTTATTACTGCACGAGCAATTAAGCTGAGCGACTGAACGTATGTGCGAGAGACAGTTTGAATTACGTTTACATTAGCGCGTGAAGAGATGCTGACTATTGCTACTTTTAACAGGACTGGGCTTACTGGTATCGTTACAACAGTTTTTGACGACAGTAGTAAGCTGGCTATTTTGGAGATTGCAGTCGTGGCAACTGGCAAAATACTTGCCGAAGATTTTAATAATATCTTGGCATCTTTTGTCACAAATGCAACAGGAGTGACGATTACTTTACTGGAGAACGCAATAGTAGCAGATACGTTGCCTGACTTAAACCCTACTGGGTTTACCGCAGCTCTCGAGCTCGATCCAATTATTGCCGCCTTAGTAACAGTTGCGACTGGGGAAAGACTTGTCCTTGACGACAGAGTTATATAACCAACCGGGCTCCCTGATTTAAATCCAATAGGGTTGACTGTTGCTTTTGACGAGGATTGAATCGATGCCGCTTTAGTAACTGTTGCTACTGGACTTATGTTTACATGTGCGGAAACCTTAATCGCAGCTAGATAACCAGCGGTTAATTTAGCAGAGGACTGTATTGAAACAACAGCTTGTTTCCTTACGGTAGCCACGGGCAAGATGTTTGCACGCGACGAGATATTTACTGCTGCTAAATACGCTGGCTTTAAAGTTGCTTTTGACGACAGCTTAATTGCGGCAAGGAATACTGGCTTCGCAGTCGCTTTAGAAGATAAAGATATTGTTGCAGTTTTTGCAATAACTGCAACTGGATTAACGCTTGCTTTAGATGACAGGCGTAGAGTTGTTGCGTATATAGGTATGACGGACGTTCTTGCCGACATACCAATAGTTGCAATAACTGTTCTTACTGGTGGATAAACAGTTACTGTTGCTGAGCTACTAGCAGATATTGTACCGTTCTTAGTGCCAGAGGATGCCCCAAACGTGACGCCTAAGACGCCAAATCTAGGGCCTCCTACTAACCCTCCAAGCGGTGTAGCCATTTATTAGTACAGGTCGATCGTAATTCCTTGCGTACCAGCGGCTGAGCCAATGGCAAATTGCAAGACGTCGGTGGCATTTAGCGTAATACTTGAACCAAAAGTGCCGTAGAAATAAACTCTGTTAGTTGTAGGGCTGGTTGTAAAGTCAGCCGCTACTGGAGTTGATGTTCCATTCGCGCACAATGCAATACCAACAGCAGTATCAGTGGTTCCAGACATAGTAATACTGATCGCAGACGTATTGTATGCACGTTGATATGTTTGACCCGTTAGTGCCGGTATAGTAAAAGGCACTTGCGGTTTTGTATAAGTAGTTGAAATAAAACTTACGCCAGTACCTTCATCTGCGTCTGATGTTGGTGCAGTTTTAAGCAACCATAAATACAATCCACCAGCCACACCAGGCACTGCTGTTGAATTGTTCAATAATTGTGCCAATACACCGTTTGCTGAATACTGCGTCATAGCTACTGTTGTAGGCATAATGTCTCCTAAGCCGGATCAATTGTTGTGACTGGATCAACACCCGGCGATGTTGTCAGTGTTGCCGTCCATGCAGTTGTCGTGTCATCTTCCAAAGACACGGTCATTGTACTACTAGATATACCAACCTTATTTCTAAGATATCTCAAAGCTGATCGTACCGTTCTTTCATTTGCCGTCGATGATGTAGTCTCATTACCAGTGCTGTCTAGTTTACGCGCAAGGATTGCATCTGCTATTTCAGCTGTGGCCGACGCGGCAAGTTCATCAGATCCAATGGCATCTGTTGCTATAGCTGCAGCGTTAATTGCACCAGCAGCAAACGAACCTGAAGTAATACCACCGGACGCTACAGATCCAACGGATCCAGTTACGTTGCCACTTACGTTTCCTGTAACGGATCCAACTGAACCAGTGACGTTACCGGAAACGTTTCCTGTGACACTACCTACTGACCCAGACACAGATGTAATTGTCTGACCCGTGGAAATAGTAGTAGCTGATAAGTTAAGTGTAGTGGTAGGTGAGGATACGTTTGCCCAGTCAATGCCAGCATTCCCTGCAGCACTAACATCAAGAGTAGTAGCATGAGTAGTGGGATATAGACAAGCTTGATCTCTCATTGTAAAACGCCCGACACATGAACCTACAACGCTAACAGAGTCAACTGTGCCAGTTGTAATAACGCATTCGTAAGATGATCCATCTACGTAAAATGCACCAGTAGTGGCTATAGAAACAAAGTTAAGTCCAGTTACACCATCGTAGTTTGTAGTCAATGTAACACCAGCAGTGTCCTGCGTCAGGTTGTTGTCCTTATATACAGACACAACGGGCGTTCCTGCTAAAAGAAACGGCGCACCAGTTGATGGTCTATACGTCGTAAACATAAACGTAATTGTGTCGTTTTTACCAAAGTCTCCAACATATTTACTCATCGCACATACCCCGCTAACGGATTAGCTGCTAGTCCACCAGATGTGTATAGTGTAGTCTGTTCAGATGCACCAATGGCTGGTGGGGCTGGACGAGTAGTCCCATGCACGTCATCGGTTGGCATACCTGTAGCAGTACCATCACCATTTATAATGTTAGTAACGTATGGCATATACCAAGGTGTACGAGGATTAATCTCAAAAAGAAATGATCTACCCATATCTATACTTAAATTGCCAACTAGATTTGTGTTAGCTCCATTGGTTGTTATGTTAGAAGTAGGTGTAGAACACATTGTAAACCTATTGTAGTTTTCAGATACCTGCCCAGATGTTCCAGCTGCTATACCAGTCTGACATTGATAGAACAAAGTGTTTGTTACTACAACTCCTGCTGGGCCAGTTCCGTAAGCGTTAGCTGCCACTTGAATACCTGTTGCCGAACGAATAGTACAGTTTTCCACTGTAATGGCAGATGCAACACGGCCACTGCCTGTAGACGAAAAAAATATTCCACGATTTAATGTAGATGTTATTACACAGTTTTCAATATTAAGGTTTAAGTTCCAATCAGAACCGCCACCCAAGTTTGGCACAATCAATATTCCATCCGACAAACCACTTATAATGCATCGCCTAATATTGCATCCCAACGCAACACTTGCGCCAGATGACATTGCTATTGTGCCTTGATTTTGATTTATAAGGACGCAGTCTTCAATGTCTATATTGGTTGACCCGGTAGGCACATCAATACACCTAGAAACACTTTCCAATCTAATTCCACGAATAGTTATGTTGTCTCTTCCATTCAAGTTCAACAGAGTTGTACCAGTACCAGACGCGTCATCGGTGGTAAGAAAGCCAGACAATCTAACTTCACCAGCCGTACCAAAAATAGCACCGTTGTAATCACCAATGACAAAAGCGCGTGTAGTCGGAGACGTATTTAGTGCTGTTACTGTTTCACGGTACACGCCGGGTTCGACGTATACTGTGTCACCACTTGTAAACCCAGATGCTGAAAACGCTTTAGTAAATGTAGCCCAAGCAGTCGTAGTACTAGTACCAGCAGCTGCATCGCTGCCTCCGTTTGCTGGAGTCCTTATGTAGTACGTAGCCATTACAGAATCACTTCATCCTTAATGTAGGTAATAAACATACCAAGAATGTCTAGCTGGAAGTCATCAGGTTGATTGTTCCACCAACTATTGATATCAGTGCCATCTGGTCCAAAGTCAGCAACTTTGTTACCTTCTGTGTCATACACATCCGCTTTTATAATCCAGTTAGGCACTGGTTGTGTTACGCGAATGTACTCTACGTTTTTAAGTACAGTAGTCATCAGGTTGGATCCACCGTTACGTTAGCTGTGTTGGACAGAGACGCAGTCCAAGCTGTTGTATTATCGTCTTCTTTGGTGACAGTCATCACGCCAGACACTACAGATATCTTATTGCGCATTGCACGTAATGCTGATCTAACTGTGCGTTCGTCTAATGTATCTGTGCCATCACCTGTGCTATCTAACTTCCTGTTCAATACAGCATCTGCAACTTGGATTGCGGTTGGTGCCGACAGACCAGACTGAATCTCACTGACAAAGGTTGTGTCCGTAGCAGTTGCTGTTAACACGTTAGGCTGAAATTGGTGAATATCAGCTGCCGCATGATTAGACCCAGTGACTGCTACTTGGTGTTGGTTAGTTGTTGATAAAAGTGGATGACCACTGAACGAATCGTACGTAACGTAACGTGCGTTAGATGCAATCGGATCGCTTCCTAGACGCAAAGTAATTGCCGAGTTTGCAATTGACGCTGACGTAATAGCACCAGTTGAAAGTGACCGAGTTACAGATGTCCTGTTCTCAATACTAAACTGAAACAATGGCACGTTTACGGTTTGAGAATCTACAACTGCTCCAAACAACACTACTACATAGTCGTTGCCAGCTGCATAGAATCCTGCGTCAGTGTTGTTACTAAGATCAATAGATACGGCGTTTAAACCTGTAACACTGTCAAATCCACTTGTGTCTGTAATGCCAGCAGTAGATGTGCGTTCTGTTACCGAAGTGTTCTTGTACACACGAATAGATCCAGCTGTAGTTCGGTTCACAGACGCACCAGCAGAAGCGTTAGTCCCAAAGAAGTAACGCACAGTTGAGTTGACTACAAAGTCACCAATGTATGGAATCAATTGACTAACCTCCCGCCAACTACCGGGCCACCGCCAGATGAACCAGTTGCAGCAACAAAATCCGTCACATCAGGAAGTATTGAATATCGTTCCAATCCTGTTTCTGTCCATGTACTACCGCGAAATGACACACCGTATGATTGCACATCACTTAAGCAGTCAGCATCTTGAGCACGATTAAACGTCAACCTACCAATATTTGTCGCATCGCCAGAGGAAAATATACCAATTAAATACTTGACCCCTGTCGTAAGGGTTTGAGCTGTAGTAAACGGGAAATACATCTGACCTTGGCTTCCAGTCCATAATGCGTTAACTGCTGATGGAACACCGCCATTTCCGATGGTTCTTGAAGCAATAAGAGTTGGTGGATATGACGTTGCATTATATAAACGCAGATCACTTGTAACAAAGTTTGGGTTCATGCCAATAGTTGCCAGTACGCCCTGCAAAGAACAACTAGCTCCCATACTAGTTGGGATTATAAACGAGTTTCCTAACAAGCCAGACGTTGGTGTAAAGTCGCTAATATTTACAGTGTTGGATGTAGATACCGGCCATCCATATGTTTCAGTTGCAGAGGCTACGCCAAACCTATACGGTAATGTTGACCCTGAAGACGATGTCATACTAAACGGTTGACCAGAGATTTGTGAATAATCACGCTTGCTTTGCTGATGAGTTTGAACAACACTTAAGTTACCACTCCATGTTCCATATGACTCTAGGCCTATAGCATATGTAGTGCCTCGCGTAATTGATTGTGGTGTAGTTAAGTTCCACCAAACAAAAGTTGGAGTAGATATTGTCGATACGGTAATTGGATTTGCATCTGTGTATGTCTTTGTCGTTGTGCTTGGCGTAAATCCAGATGTGTATTGCCACATTGCAATTCTTATTGGTGGTGTTCCAGATGCATTGTTTACACACATACCAAATTGAGTAATGGTCATATTTTTTTCGGCCGTAAAGACAACCATAACGTATTGGTTTATTGCCGAAAAAGCAAATGATGGTTCTGATCCACTTGATGGTTGATAGGACGTGCCATATCGTCCAATTAAGTTAAGTATCATGATGCAGTCACCCATACATTATCTGGGTCACTAATAGATAAAGTAGCAGTCTTTCCAGAAATTTTTTGCTCGGAATAATCCATAATAAGCAACACACGTAATAGATCTTTAATTTGCGGTGTCAGTGTTTGGCAATAATTTTGTAATGCTGCGTCGTCATCAAAAACAATGCAGTCTGACTCATTCCACCAAACAATGATTCGACCGTCTGGTAATTCGTCAGTTCGCACTAATGAAGCAGATTCTTGATACGTCATTACATCGACCAGCGTTTCTTATGCCAAAGCAATGCCCACGTAAACATACTAGCTAATCCAGCATTTACAATTACTTCACTTGCAACGGGATTACTTATTCTTATTGCGCTCAACAAAGATCCGGAAGCAATTAACCCAAGCGATAACCTAATCCACGTCTTAATTACAAATGGCATGTGTTCTATAGGAGATTTATCATGTCTTAATAACGCCATAAATCCTGTCGTAGATATGGCGATAATTACGTTGGCTATGACGTTAATTATTGCCTTGGCTTCCATCAGGTTTACCTTTACTTCCACCTAGATTTAATTTTGCTGTTACTAATTCAACACCACGCAGACCCAGCGTTCCCATCAAAAAAGATAACCCAAGCATATACTTGGGGTCAGTTATGTGTAACGGGGCAGCTATAACTGGAGTTAAGTATGTAGCACTAGCAGTGCCACTTAGCACAGAAATAATTAGAGATCCAAAATTTTGATGGGATTGCCGACTTACACCGACAATGCTTCCAAAAAAACCAGCGACAATTTGTTGTACGTCATCTGCTGACAATCCTGTTTTATCCATCGATGTCCCTCGTCGTTTCACTGACTTTTCTCACCTCCGGTAGTTTAGTGGTAAACACTGGTAGGTTGCTATCTTGGCGCATAAAGAAGGCAATCAACGCAGTCGTCATAGCGGGTATACCAGCTCTGATGCCTTCTATGCTACACAGTAATAGAGCATGCGTCACCATGCCAAATGACGCATTGTCAGATATACGCTGCGCCTTCCAAGCAGCGTCAAACTCAGGAGCAGCTGAAGCAGTAAATGCACCTAAAGCAAGCAATATTAACCTGCCCCAAGCTATGTTCATCGTTGTCCCTGCTGTGGAATTGGAGGTATTGCGTATGGCGCACCTGGCGACTTTAATGACTTGTCAAGTTGCAACCACAGGCGCATTCGCCACTCGTCATAAAATTGCTTCCAGAAAGCCCTGCTTGCAACTGAAGGATCATCAGTATTCTTCATGACCAACATCATAGCTGCATAGGCACCAGCCATCTGCCTCAGTACGTCATCCGGCAAGAAGTCGTACGAATTAGTACCGTCTGCAGCAGGAACCGCTGGTATGCCGCACCCGTGTATGATTAATGAGACAGGCCCACCTGTATTGTTGCCTGGGTAAACATTTAATCTATTGTTATCTGGCCTATACCAATAAAGAATGGATGCAGCCGAGTTAGTTGTGGCAGTTTTGTAATTAAGATTGTTTGCCCTAACCGACTGCTCGCTGGCGTGAGACAACCTAGTTGTCGAAATATAAACATCAGTTGGATACCATAACTCACTGTTAAGTGGAACAGTAGTCAGGCTACCTGATGTTGATACACCATACGATCCGTTGACTAATGAAACCGTGTTTGTAACTGGGTAAAACACACATGTTCGACATATGTTGGCTACGCCGTCAAGAATGTAAGTCCTGACTGTAGCATCACTTGTTATAGTTGTCCCACCAGTGCCGTTTGGTAATTGACCTAGTGTTGAATTTGACGATTCGTTTAAAAGTCTGTAAGTCTCTTGTCGTATCGTATCTATGGATATAGCCATTAGGTAGCTCTCCTTGCATAGGTTGCAGCAAAGCTCTCAACCATACCCATACGTTTCTCATACTCCGATTGATAATATTGAATCATTTCAGCGTCACGTTGTTGCATAGCTTTTTTAAACAACACGCCGTAAACAACGCAGTCGTGAGCGATATCAGGCAATGGACATTCTTGTTGATCGGCCGGAGTCGTAGATGGTGTACCGTTAGTCGTGTATGTCCACACATCTCCCGGAATAGCGTAACCTTCAAGCATGATCCCTGAAGGCGTACTTACCGATGGCGATGGATACAACTTAATCCTATTAGCACCAAAGATTAATGCGTGCGTAGGTGTCGACGGCTGAGTGTCACGACGGTAGACGTCGTTATTTCCCTCGTACCATTCAACTATTCGCATGCGCTTATAGTTACCGTCAGTGTTCAACACCATGACGTTTTTAATTCTGTACAAGTCACTAGCACAGTACTCATCTGTGCCATAAACGGTATCTAAATACCGACGACCAATGAAGCAGTCAGTTAACCTGGCTACATCATTGGCCGTTTCGTTAACCAAGAGGTCAAGACCAAACGGATCTTGATCTAGGTCACCACTAAAATAATGCTGACCAAGAAGTCGGACTTGCCGTTTGATCTCTGCCCTTGTCATGTGCCTATTATCCCACCATAGCGTTGTCACGTCCAAGGACAAGTGACGTCTTGCTAATTGCGACAGTAGACACGTTCGTGTTGTTTGTTGAGAAGTAATGTACTGCCCAACGAAGCCAAGGTCGAAGGCTCTGCGTCATAGGTGCAGAAACGATCTTGGTCTGTCCGTTGTTTGCAATTAGCTTCTGAACAACAGCGCCAGTTGATGTTCCAGTAACTACAAGTGCAGTAGTAGGCGCAGCTATAGTTGCAATTGTAAACGTAGTTTGCGTTGGCGTTGATTGCACAACATAAACTTGATCTGCAGTTGGAACACCAGCTCCAGCAAGTCCACCAACCGCGCTAAACACAACGTTATCACCAACGGACAAGCCATGTAGTGTTGTTGTTGTGAATGCGTTACCAGACAATGCTACTGTTGTTGATAGAGCCGAAACACCAGTTACAAGTGGGATAGCTCCAGAAATTGGAACCCAAAGTCCACTAGGGGCTGGAGTAGCGGCGCCATTGTCGTAAGCACCTTCCATAACGATATATCCACCAGCAGCCTGTGGCCATGTTACTGTTGAACCAGTAACTTGAGCACCAATGGAAACAGCACAGCGTGCGTACATGTTCATATACGACGTGTTGCCCCATAGAGCTGGTTGGTTATTAACCGATGAAACTTCATTACCTGCAAGGAAGTTTGCAAATGAAGATCCGTCCAACTTAGAGTTGATGAATCCAGCTACATTCTTTGCATCCGAAGCCGCACGAAAAGCACCAACGTTAACACCAGCAGCTGCACCAGCGTTCAGGGTAATAGTACCTTGTGTATTCGCCGGATCACCCGTAGGAGTGCTATTAGCAATTGTCATGATACTTGAACCACTTGCGGCGGTCCAAGTCCAGTTAGACAGTTTAAGATCACGTGCCATATATTTTCACCTTTTCCTTTATTACTGGCTTACGACCACGTCGATTCGACCGATTGCGCGGTTGTGAGGAATCCACAGACCTACACCCCAGTCAAACAGGACGTTATGCATGATTCCGTTTTCTGGCGAAAGTCCGAGGTACTTTGGCTTAAACGGCTCAGACTGCCATCCAGTTACGTATCCGGTTCCATAACGAACCGCGTAGATAGAAGTCTGGCGGTTTGCTGTAGAAACAGTGTTAATTGTTGCAGCAGTGCTTTGAGTCTGTGTGTTGGAGATGACCGGAGTTACACCGTCAGACTTACGACCAACAGTACGAATAGTTGCATTCTTGTACTTCTCAACTGGTCGGTCAAAGCTGTCTTGTGTAATATCAAAACCAGCTCCAATTCCCATTACACGGATTGCCATTTCAATCTGACGTTTACAAAGCTCAGACATGTACAGCACTACGCCGTCACCGTCTGGTGCATTCATATTGTCAAACAGGTTCTGGATTTCAGCCATAAAGCGGTTTGCACTACCGTTGCCGTAGGCAGAAACAAGGAGTCCAGAGGTAGTGTTTGTAGAAAGGTCAGCCGAGGACGAAATGATCATTTCACCAGGGATGTCGTAATCAGACGCGTTTTTCAAGCGGTAGTTAAGACCTGGGAAACAATCTGCGGTATTACCAGCGACTGTCGATGACGGATCATTGTTAATGAACTTATCGTTAAAGTCATAGGCAAAACCTTCGAGGAACATCTGAATCTGCGATTCAACTGGGTCAACAATCGCATTTGGCTGATCCAGAATGCGTCGGTCAACAGTCAGTTTGTTGCGCAGAATATAGAGCTGCTCTTCGTACGACTTTGGCTTTGACTTAAATGTCTGTGGTTCAGCGTTAAGTCCAGTCCAGTTAGGCGTAGGAATGTTTGCGTTGAGATAACGCATACCAGTCTGACGAAGTGTTGGGTTGGTTGAGAGTGGAATATCCTTAAGCGCGTTCCACGTCTTATGCAGCGACTTCGTGATCTCTTTAACAAGAGGATCATTGGAAATTGCAGCATAGTCCGCAAGCGTAAGGGCTCCGTTAAAATCGATTGCCATATTCTTTCACCTACATTGAGTTTCGATTACGAGAGATACCTAGAAGTTGAGAGATTGTAGACAATCCTTGACCTTGTTGTGGAGATGCTGGGCGAGCTGCTGCTTGACCATTACTCATTGGGGTTGGGGCTGCCTGTCCCTGCAACTTTGTGGCAAGTTCTGGAACTAGTTTTTTGGTTAAAGCTCTAATCTGCTGATCAACCGCCTGAGCTGCCTCAGTTGGACTCATGCCAGATCGAACCAAACCTTGAACTAATTCAGGAGCTTGGTTAGCCAACGGGTACTGTGACATTGCTTGGGATTGCTCCTGTTGCAATAAATATGAGTTCACCTTTTGCATCTGCCGCTCGTAACGTAACTTTGTTAGTTCCGCTTCTTGCTGCAGTTGCGCGTTGTAAGGGTCAATCACATTTGCGTCTTGCAGTTGTTGGTAGCGCTGCGCTATCTCTGCTTCCTCATTGGCTTGTTGTTGTGCCTCTAAGGCTGCTTGGATATCAGCTGCGCTGTTGTAGCCAAGTTGCTTGAATTCATCAATGACACTGCGCCAGTTGTCAAACTCATTGGAGAGTTGATCAGCTTGTTTGGCTCGTTCATTGACCTCGCGAAAACGCTCGTATGGAACATTGCCGGGCGTTTCTACACCAAGCAGATCGTTCAAATACGCGTCGTTGTCTACATCTAAACCGGCGTCTACGGCACCTATCGCCCCTTGTGCCTCTTGTCCAGAATCGGCGTTCTCCTGGATAAAGCCAGCGAATGCTTCGCGTAAACCACTGTCCGTCGCCCCCGCTGGTGAATCGGGAGTTGGCATCACCATCTCGTCAGACATTAAGTTTCCCTCAATCTACCACAATTATTTATTGTTGCTACCATCAGGACGTGGTTTTTCCTGACTGTCTCCGCCACTAAGTTGTTTCATAATCACCTCGTGGCGCAAGTCTGCTAATTTCTGTGAAGCGTAATCGTCCTGCTTGGCGCGGCTCTGAGCTTCAATCTTTTGCATGTCAGCTTCTTGTTTTGCTTGCTGTTTCTGCATGTCAATTTCAGCTTTCATTTGCTCTGCCTCAGGATCAAAAGATTGCTTTGGCTGATTTTGGGCTGCAATCTGTTGTTGCTGCATCTCCATCATCTGTTGCTGTTGTTGTTCCATCTTCTGCTGCTGCATTGCAAGGTGTTCAAGAATCTGCGTCGTTTCTGGCAGTTGTAGCATCTTCACCACAAGTGCATTGGTATCTGGATCAGCTGGATCACCAAACAGCCCCATTTGTCGCAAGATAGAAATCTTTTGCATTTTCTGATCTGGCGAATCTTCCTGTGTTGAACCAGGCACATACACAACTCTGTATTGACCACCATCCCGAATGGCCTCGAAATCGATAATGCCTTGTTGTACAGGGTCTTTAGGATTCATCTGGTCGTCTACAGAGCCCATGAAAGGAGCAACAGCAAACTGTTCAACGAGAGCGATTTCCCATTCTTTAATTTTTGCTGCACTAATTTCGATGTCTGCTCTAATGTAACTGTGCTGTGTGTTGTCAGCTCGCTGTAGCAAGCGAACAGATTCAGCTGGTGTGCCAGCTTGAGCCATTCCTTGGCTGACGTCATGAAGTCCTGCAATGTCAGCCATGTCCTTTTCAATAACTTGGAGAAACGGAAACAGATCCGCACTGATGCCCGGTGCACGTTGAATCTGCGGAGGATGCGTGCCGGTATCGTAATAGATTTTACGGAATTGCCTGTTCTTGTCGTCAATATCATCTCCAGTCACATTGAACGCGTCAGCACCGATACGTGACCTGCGCTCAATGACAACGTAGTCTTTGTTCTTCTCCATCTGTTCAACAGCGCGGCTGTAAATGCGGTTGTACGTCAGCTGAAGATGAGTAAGGTCGTAGCCTAAACTGTGTCCGTAAGGGGTTCCACTTCTAGGTTGCCAGCGCAATGGCACAAATGGAAACTCGTCTCGCTTATTGTATGGCCACACACCCGCGTACAGTAGTACGTCGTCAGTGGACACAATGTATCGACCTTTAGGGTATTGACTTGTAGGTTTCTCCCAATATTCGTAAACAATGGATGCGTGTCGCCGGTGGTCAGCTGCATTAAGCCTAGCCGACGTCGGTTGCACCCAGCCAAGTCCTGTTCCATTTGCACCTTCCAAGTAAGCGTCAACATATCCAGCTGTCTGCCCAGTTAAGGCATTCGCTTTTACTTTCTTACCAGCCTCACCGTAGTTGTCGACAAACCATGAAAGCGGCTTGATAGATGCGTGAATCATCCACCTGATCTGTTCGTCAGTCTGCGCGTGCGGATCAACATACACATTAAAACAGGGGATGATTTCCTCACACACATCACCAAGTGGTAGTTTTTCAAATCCTTGAATTTGTCCATCGATGCCCATGTATGGCATCACTTGCTCTGCTTTGCTATCCCACCATATCTTGACAAACGACGTACCTGTCACGCATGCCCAGCGGACGCGTTCTTTAAGTTGCGTCTCTCTACTAAACTTTCGTGTGTAGTGACCAGCAATGAAATTCGCTTCATCTGCAGCAGCTTGGTCGCGCTCGTTGTATGACAATGGGACAGCACGAGCATCCGGACTAACCTGTGTTAGTTTGCCGACAACGCCGTCAATCAATGGCCTCATCTTATTCACAGTGATATATCTGTTACTCTCAGATGGGTCTTGCAGACTTGCTAGGTTGCGTGCTTGGCTATTAATCTTGTACCACTGGCGCCCCTCGAAAAATGCAAGGGCTTGCATCCATTCAAGTTCCATTTCGTGGCGTGTACGGTAAGCTTTTTCAAACTGATCGCGAACAAACTTATTGATCTTTGCTGATTCTTCGGGATCTTCGTCGGGAGAAACTTTCCAATCAGCCTTGTCATGATCAATGCCCATTTTGTCAGGGTCATTCAGTAACAAGCTTTCCACATCAAAACTGCCAGGCGTTCCGTAGTTGTCTGGCTTTTTCATAGCCATAACCTTGGGTTTCCCTGGCATTAAGTTACTCAGTATGTCCTGCAGTGCCATCAGATGTACCTATCCCCATAGGGCAAGAATGGTAGTTGTATACCTACTCCCGTTATTTGCTTCAATTGCAAGTATACGATAACTGTTAACGATAGGTTTATGATTCCCAAAAGTATGGCAATATAGATCATACAAAGTCCTCTGGTGACTTTTTTGCAAGCCATGAAGGCTTGAACTTACCTTGCGACTGAACCTCGTCACACGACACCGGGTACTCACGCCACATGACTCCGTATCTACAAGAGTCAAGAGCGTGGTCTGATTTAGTGCCGTTGTCGAGGTCTTCTGGATCACGCGGGTCTGCCATTGCAGCTTCTAGCTCACGAATAAGGTTTGGGCACCCATTGCGCAAAATCCTAAACCGTGGTGTAACTGCTCCGTCGTTCATTCGAGTTGAAGCAAGCCACTCCTTGACTCGGCGCCACCCAGCTTTACGATCCTTAACAGCCCTTACTGCTGGCATACCCTTACGCCACCAGACTTCGACAGGATATTCACCAATGCGCTGTGCCGGGTTATCTGGTGGGAATGTGTTGCCCCAGTCAAACGCGATAGCCTCAAGCCTTGTCTTCCATTCACCAGTGCGGCGCTCTGGGTCAACAGGTTCAGCCATTTTGAACTTTTCAAGCAATTCCAGTGCAGCCTCAGCCTGCTGACTGGAAACCATGCCTGCCTTATAGATCTCGCCAATAACGTACACGTTTTCGTGCTCGTCGCTACAGTACAGATAAAACGCACATGGAGCGTTGGTACCAAAGTCGTGACTTGCCCAGTATCTCCACCAAGGCTTAAAGTCAATGGTGTCAACTACATGCCAAGGATTTCCCTTATCATCATGCTGCTTAAATTCAGGGAAGAATCGTCCGCCAACACCAACGTCGTGCTGGCACTCACGCAGGAACGATATGAGGCCATACGTGTCAATCTCTTGTTGACACACCTCCAGGTCCTTGTGCTTCCATGAAGGTGTGCCACTGGTAATCCTATAGCCCATGCGTCCATCTTCTTTTTCCACAGGCTCATACCGAAGGTCGTTAATAGCTGGGACAATTGGGCTCTGTACGCGATTCTGCAACATGTCTAGCTCACCAGACAGCACTTGAGACATAACACTGTTGGCGTGAATGCGGTTCTGAACAAATACAACAGCGCAATCATTTGACTTAGCTGGCAAAATTGTTTGCGTGATCGTTGCTACTTTTTTCTCGACTCGATTAACTGAGTCATCCAATTCATCAATGTCGTCCAAGATGATGAAATCTGGACGAAGATGGTCCAGCTTAACACCACGAGCACCAGTATCGAGCCCAAAAGCAAGAACATTAAACCCGTTAGCAGTCCTAAGCTTTGACGCATTCCAGCCTTTAGAAAAGCCATACTTGTTCATAGCCCTTTCAATACCACAGCGTTCCATTGCGTTGGCGATGTCAGTGACGTGGCGGTCAGCTGCTTCTTGCGTACTACACACATACAACAGGAACCTGCGGGTACCTTTAACTGCAATGCGTGCTGATATAAGTTCCATGGTTGTGCTTTTCCCACCACCACGAAACCAACACTCAATAAGCGCTGGTGGAGTTATGCCTTGCTCGAGACTTTCAGCCCACTCCCATGCGCGTTTATGATGCGGTGCGAGCTCTGATGACGCCGCGTGTGGAGCAAACGTTTTGAGCCAAGTCAAGTAGTCTAGTTCTGATCCGTTAATTTTAAATGCCTTCCCACTGTCGTAGTCACCAGTCTCTATAACTTCTTTCAACCTGGCGTCCATTGCTTCAAGCAAAGCATGTGTCAATGGTTTATCCGGACGAGCAAATTGCTTAAATTTCTTTGGAGTCATCTTCTCCAAATCACGCAGATTCATCAATTACCTCCGCGTCAATGACTTCATCATCCTCACTCTTGTACACCTTCAATAGCCTCTGTACCCCGGCTCGAATAGCAATCAGTTCCTCGGCGTTATGCACATTTTCTCGCACAATATCCAACACTTGCATCGCGAGGCTAAAGGCTTGATCCACTTCCAGTGTATAAGCTTTCTGATGCATCATCTTATGCTCCGCCTCTACAATACCAACGCGTTTCTCTATTAACTCAATAACATCTCTACTAGCTGCGTATTGGTCAAGTGTTTCGGATAACACATCGCCAATCTGTTCAAACGAGTCTATAAAGTCTGGAGACCCAAGCTTACTGTGTGCCAACGAATAAGCGGCTTGAACCTTCTTGTATTGATCAATGCCGACACCTTCAGCAGCAGCCTCTGCCCTAGCATCCATAATGGCAGTGATAAAAGCCGCGTCATCTTTAAGACTAAATAAGTCAGGATCTTCACGCAGTGTTTCAATCTTCTTTAATAGATCTTTACCTACGTTGCTAAATCGTTTGTAATTCTTGGATTCTAAGCCAGTAATAAAGTTAGGATGAGCTGGACCTATAAGAGACCTGCCGCCATGATAGCCGCAATAATCACGGCCTTTAAGAGCCATAGCATTACACGGACGTGGCCCATTTTCATCAACTGTTGTTCCACTGCACAGCAGGACCTTCCGGTTATCCGTCACGCGATAGCGCTTACCATCAATAGTGACAATTTCTGACATGCATTAATAATACCAACTTACTAGCGGATGATGTACGGCCTGAGGTTCGTCTTGTCTGTTAACTGATACCAGTTCTCTGTCATCGGCCCTGCCTTAAGAGAGCCAAATGGAACATTGTTGGCTGTATCGTAATATCTAATAAAATCGCCAGGGTTAAAAGGATTGCGGCTATTTCTTAATTTGGTCATCTCGTGAATAATCCATGCAACTTGCTTTGGATCATTGTTTGCCGCTTTTAAAACACGTGGATCAGTGCGCATTTTTTGCTGGAAAGCAATAGTTTCTTTATGCCTTGCTGCTGCTCGTTGCTGCAAAGTTTCCCAGTCTTCAAATGGTTTACTGGCTGCTGCATCTTGAGCTTCTTCAGTTTGCCTCATTCCTTGATTGTGCTTTACAGCAGCTTCTAAGTATGGATCGTACATGTTGCCCATACTGCCCATGCCAGACATACCCCATGGACTTAATGTAAATTTTGTCTCTGGTACATATCCTCTTGAGTGTGAGCCTTGGCCTAAAAAAGGAGGAGCCATAGGAATAGATCCTACATTTCCAGCAAAATCTCGAAATTTCTGTATCGTCTTAATTACTGAGGGAGATGGATTAAACTCTGAGGCGTATTTCTCCATGGCTACTCTTGGCGGATCAGTCAGCATGTCTACCCAGTTAACAGCTTGATCGTAAACGCCTGGCGCAATTGCTTTTGCAACAGGCGCCAACTTGCCACGACCTGCTTTTAGCAAGCCTAGCATTTGCTTAGCAATAAGAGTTTCGTTTCCCACTGCTTTGCGTTACTTTCCGCCGTCGCGTTGTTTTGCAAAAGTCATCCAAAAAGATTGTATCTTTTTCTTTTTCTCATTATATTTTGGGTCTTGCCACCACCCTTCGGATTTGACTTTATTTACAACTGCATTGTAAATATCTTCGCCTTTCTGATACTCATTGCCTTGCCTACCTGCAACACTATTCCACTTTTTAAGTGCCCATGCTTGCAATGCGTCTGGTTGCTCGGACGCCGAAGCTGGCTTCGGAGCGTCTTTTGCTGACGCTGCCGCATCTTTCTCAGCACCCTTACCTCTAAGGTAGTTGTAACCAAGCATTGCACCAGTGCCAACTATTGATCCACCTGTCATCCACTTGTTTAACTTACCAAGGTTAACGTCACCAATTTTGAGGTCTGGGTTAAATGTCTGTGTACCCTTGAGCCCAAGAGTTCGTCCAGCATCAGCTGCAGCGGCATTCATACCAAGCCTAGTGCGTGGCACTTTAATATCACCAACACTAGCAGCATTATTTGCAGCGTTGCTAATAGCACTTGTTTGCCGTACAGACAAAGGATCTTGCCAACCCATTCCAGCAAGTTGTTCAACATGCTGCGGATTTGCTGGATCAAACGTGACTTTTGGGTTAGCCGCTTGCCAAGCTTTTGTAGCCACTGCATTCTTAGCTTGAACAGTTGCTTGACTACCAATATTTGCGGCTACTTCGGGAGAAACATTCCCAGTTACGTTAAACATCTTTAAGATTCTGTCAATTAACGTCGGGTCGGCCTTATTACCGGCTTGCTTTTCAGCTGCCATTCTCATAATTCGACCTGTACGTTCAGCAGGGCTTACTTTTGTTTGACCTGTAGGATCATAACGACTATTGACGTTAGCAGGATTAAACGTATCCATCGCTTCCGTAAATTGATCTTGTATTGCCTGGTATCCAGCAGGATCGTATTTCTCAAGAAATCTGTCCCGTATTGTTGGTGATGGTTCTGGCATTGGTCCTTGCTGAGGCGTGAACTGAGGTGTGCCAGGTTCAGCCACGTCAAAATATCGCTGAGTCTCAATTGCGCCAGGGAATGGAGTTGTTCCTCGAACATTAGAAAAATAAGGGGTTGAAAATATTGAAATAGACCCCTGTGGTTGCCTGAAATTAGGTGGTGTTAAACCAAATGGAAGAACATCTCTCTGCAATCTACCTAGATCAGTTATGTCTTGATTAAATTGTTGCCTAGCACTCGGAACATTTTGTCCACCTTGGAAGAATGTACTAGTTGGTTCAGTACCTGGCATTCTTCCAACAATAGAAGCAGCGGCTCCCGGTAGTTCAGTAATAGGTAGTTGAGGGTTGACGCGTAATTGACCGCTTGGCACAATTAATGCGTCTAACTTTGCTATTTGCTCATCAATAGCCTTGACTTGCTGTTGTTTAGCGTCCCATGCGACAGCGGCATCTCTGCTTGCTTGGGTTCGTCCTCGCTTTGGCTTTTCTCCAAGCTCTTTATTTAATTTATTACGAGACGCTATTAACCTGCGCCGCTCTTTTCCAAGTTCTGGAATACGTTTAGAAATAGTCTCGTTAACTGCGATACCAGTGCCTCTGAGTTTGGCATCTCTATTCATGCCAATAACTTGTTGTGATATTTCGGCATCAATACGTTTGGCAGCAGCGGCGGCCTTTGCTGCTTCGGATCTTTTAACGCGTGCATTATATGCAGCCATGGCTTGTTTCTGTTTAGCAGCAGTCTGTCTTTTTTGCTCTGGAACAAATTTCCTGCGAGCACTTTTATTAACAGCAGTAGGACTTATAGCCTCTGTAATTGGCTGCGTAATCCCAGATGTTACCTTCTTAAGGCGCTGTACTTCTGATGCAACAAGGTCATGTATCTGCTGTCTCAGTGCAGGATCTAGCGCAGCCTGTCTTGCATCTTTGCCAGTAATTGTGGTTTTTACACGTCTTTGATCAGGAGTAACTTGTTTAGTTTGATCTAAAAAGCTTTTACCTACAACCGACTTGCCGCCTTTAGCTAAAAAGTCTTTACCAAGATCCCCGCGTTCCATCATCTTGAGGATCTTGGCACCGACAACTTGTTTACGCCCAGCTTCAGCAACCGGAATGCCTAACAACCCAGCTAATCCAACTATAGCGGTATTCCGTAGATTGTCGCGTGTTTTTTCGTCTTCTTTAGTGAGTTGTTCTTGAGGCATAGTTAACTTCCAGCGCTATAAGGAGATTTACGGGCTGCTAATCCCATAAGGTTATTCATGGACATGCGCTGTGAGGGGCTAGTAAGCCCATTCTGCATCCTTGCCATGTTTAAGCGACGATTACCCTGCAATGGGCTTTGCCGGGTGTTTTGAGGCTGATTTGGAAGTACCGCCTTCACCTCTTCTTCCGACGGTACTGTCTTCTTACTTGCCACGCATGAATCCCATAGGCATAGACTTCTTGCCCTTAGCTTTAGAATCTATACCCTTCTTCATGCCCTTCTGCATGCCCATCATCTGACCCATGGACTTGCCTTCGCAACCTGGACACTTACCGCCGACCATTCCTTTACCGCATCCCTTGCACTTCATTTCTTCTTCCCCTTTTCATAACCCTTACCAATGATAATGTTTCCGTCCTTGACATGCTCTTTTTGTTCCATGCGCTGGATCTGCTTCATCGACGGTTTATTCTTGAGTCCGTGTTCCTTTTGCTCCATGGATCGCAGATCTTTAACTCCTGGCTTTTGTTTCAAGCCATGCTCTTTCTGCTCAATGCCAAGGAGCTTACGCATACTCAAGTGATTGATATGCTTGTTCATTTGCCCAATAGCCATTATTTCTTTACCTTTGGCATACCAAGCATGCTTCTCATTGATGGCGCTGGTTTTGCGCTTGCAGCACGTGCCTTAGCCATACCGGCGCCCATATCTTTTTGCAATTTAGCTACAGTTGAACGGGCTTTCTTTTTTGCAACATCCTGTTGCATTTTATACGCGGCAATGTCGCCTTGAGTTTTAATACGGGCTTCACGAGTATTGCTTTTACCAGTTGGGTATTTAAAGTCTTTCTGCTCTTGCGGGTCGTAAGTATTATTGTTAATTGCTTTTGCAATAGGCTTTTGCGTGCGCGGATCATCTTTCGGAAGATTGCCTTTTCTGTATTCAGGCATCGCCATGTCTGCGCGTTCTTGATCAGTGTAGCCATTTGGAGTTAATCCATAAACAGCTTTCCTCAAAGCAAAAACAGGTTTTTCTGTTACCTTTAAAACCTTATCCAGTACATCTTCCTTTGGCATGGCTACTCATCCTATGTGTTATACTTACTTGCTAATACTGCATGTATTACATAACCAGATTGTACATCAAGGAATATTCATATGGAAGAAGAAACACCAGGCCGACGTGAAGGCGAATATTTTGATGGTTTTGAATGGAAGAAAATCGGCGAAGAGGCAGCACCTGCCGAGAAGCCAGCGACAGCAGATGGATCTTACGAGCTCAGCCCACGCGAAAAAGAAATCGTAAAAATGATGGCTGGAGGTATGACTGCTAAGCAGATGGCTCAGTCGCTTCTTATTAGCCACAGGACCGTCCAATTCCATATGGATGCAATGTACTGGAAGCTTGGTTGTAGTGGTCGTGGTGCCCGTGTACAGGCCGTACAGAAGGCACGTAAGCTAGGCTACATCAAGTAACGATTAATCCCACTTAGCTCAGCGGTAGAGCATCCGGCTGTTAACCGGACGGTCGTTGGTTCGATCCCAACAGTGGGAGTACAATACGCCATGGGCGTAACTAAAAAACATCAAAATCCAGCAGGTGGTCTAAACGCTGCAGGTCGCGCATATTACAAGAAGACGACTGGCGCAAACCTTAAACCACCTGCTCCAAACCCTAAGACACCTAAAGATGCAGCTAGACGAAAGTCATTCTGTGCTCGCATGTCCGGCATGAAAGCCAAGAACACCTCGAGTAAGACAGCAAACGATCCGAATAGCCGCATCAATAAGTCGCTAAGAGCGTGGGACTGCTAATCGACGGTTGTGATGAACAGTGGTGTCATCTCACCTACGTAGCAGCTGTATGTGTTGAACTCAAGGAACTCAATGGCTTCTTCTTCTGAGATGCCGTCAGCTTCCATTATGGATCGAACACATCTATTTTTACTGTATACGGCAACACCGTCGTCAGTAATGCCAATGAAGGCGTCATCAAGTCCTTCAGCAACAAGCGTGGACTCAAATCCAGCAGCTTCTACGAAGTCGTTGATCTGTTCGCGTGTCATGCGAATGGGTCCTCAATATCATCTGTTGCTACAGGCGCTGAAGTACGGGTGGGTTGTTCCTGGCTCTCGACCTTCCGTGAGTCAAGAGGATGAATCTCATCGATAACGATCTCCCAGACCTTCCGTTTGGATCCATCCTTGGCGTCGTACGAGCGTACACGGAGCTGGCCGACGAGTGCCACCATGCGTCCCTTGTTCAAGTACGTCTCAACAAACTCCGCCGTCTTCCCAAACGCCGTACAGTCAAAGAAGTCCGTCTCTTTTTCACGGCCCTTGCGATCTACTGCTACACGTACCTTGGTGATAGATGTGCTACCGGACGTCTGAACTGGCTCAGGGTCTGCCACCATGCGTCCAGTTAGAATAACTTTGTTCAGCATTTACAATTCCTTGTTTAGGTTGTCTAAAAACCTGTTTTCGATCTCTTTTTTGATGTGATCAGCTACGTGATTTGCCACAACTGGCGTGTGTGAGCGCACAATATTGAGTGCAATCAGGTAACCACGTAGGTAGTCGCGATCTACTTGGAGCACTTCCGCCATCTTTTCGATGTTTGGGTCGGTAGGCATACGCTTTCCAGCGCACCACGTAGAGATTGTCGGCGCATCGACACCCATATAATCCGAGAATCTTCGTTGTGATAGACGTTGTTTGTCAAGAAGACTGTGGATCAGTGTCTTTGGTTCGTAGGGGCGTTCCATTTTACCTCCTTAGTGTAAAAAGTTAACGTTTGGATTATATCATTTTGTCACTTAGAGTTAAAAATCTAACGCTATGAACCCGCCCTTCTTACCAAGCTCTTCCCAGTTACGAACTTTTGGATAGTATCCATCGCCATCTCGGTCTACGTACTCTGAATCATCTAACTCAGGAGAAGTATTACCTTCTATGGTGTGCACTCCCCAGTCGCCAACCTTATCTACCATGCCCATGTGAGCGTGTCTGCCCATCTGTGGGAAGTGAAAGCATACGAGGTCGCCTTCTTTTACCAAGGAAGGATCAGCTTTTGCCTGTGAGACGCTGATCCACTTCCCGGTACGGTATGCCCATGCTACGTAATCTGGTGTGTACCCAGTGCGTGGCATAGTCACATCGTATGTAAAGCCTAGTTCTGTTGCTGCCTGTTTCAGTCTAAATCGAACCACAGCAACGCACCATGGAGCCCCGGGTGGAAGAGAAGGAACGCAACTTGCGAGATAAGCCTCAACTGATTTGCCGCGATTTTCTCCACCTTCTTCAGTTACTCCAATGTTCATACGGGAATTGCGGATCGCTCTTAGCGCTATCGGCCTGTTCGTTGCTCGGTTCATTATCTGTATCCTTGTACTTTTGATGCAATTTAACTAGTTCGATGACCATACCACACAGAGTTTTGTTCTTAGAAATGGCATATACGAGGTACCAGATCGCCTTGATTAGGTCTGATTCACGCGTGTTGCCTTCTTTATTTCCCCTCCGGTAGAGATATTTAAGTGCGCTGAACTCATAGCGATCCAGCTCCCACGCGTCTGCAATATCTACTGGCTGTGTGTCACGTGCAACCATGTAGTGGCTATTAATTGCCGGTGCTTCCGAATCCGTTTTGCCCACGCTTTGATTCCTCCTCAAAAAGGTCCATAGTTACTTGTTCGTGCAGTTCTACATCTGGCAGTTTATTGACAACTGCCTGGGCAATTCTGGCGCCTGGTTCAACGTGGAATACGTCACCACCAGCGTTGTACAGGATGACACAGATCTCGCCTTGATAGTCAGAATCAATAGTGCCCGGGCTGTTTAGTACCATCACACCGTTTTTGGCAGCGAGTCCGCTGCGACTTCTAATTTGGATCTCATATCCTTCAGGGATATTGACCTTGATGCCGGTCTTGACGATGGCATGCTTTCCTGGCTGAATACTAACCCGCTCAGCTGTGCCATTTGCAAGGTCGTAACCTGCTGCACCTGGAGTCTGCTTCTCCATCTTTTGAGCTCGTGAGCGATCGCGCATGCGCATGTAAGCAATCTGTATCAAACTCTTTTTCCTCCCTCGTAGTCAACTCCGTGACCAGCGATTTTAAGGGCATCGGCAAGACTTTGGCCATTGCGGGTAACAGTGCCAAGGATCCTGCCATACTTGTCTTCACGGTGATTCTTGACAAGGACAACTGCATCTGTTTGCCCGAGAACCCATGACTCAGTGAAAAACTTTGCGTCCAACCCTTCTTCGGTATTTTTCTCCGGGCAGTTGATATGTTCAAGGCGGATCTTCTTGGAAGCAAGGATGACACCAAACCCAAGATCTAGATCAGCCTTAATTGTGTCGCCGTCAACAACTGATATGTTCTTAAGGGCGTATTGATATAAGGTTGCTTTCATACGTCTAGTATAGCAAAAAGACCACCGACGGACTCGAACCGTCACCGCAGAGTAATAATCTACGGACTACCCCAACCTTTTAGGCAGGTAGTGAAGTGGTCTTTTCGTGGACAGGATCGGACATGCTGGAACCTGCGCGTGACTATAATATCACTTAACCGACTCCCACGTAAGTACTACCCAATCTTTAGCAAGCAAGTCCTCAAGCTCTAAGTCAAGGCTGTATGTAACAAGCTCACTTTCTCTTCGTTCATACACTCGAACAAACCATTTATTTGGCTCATCAATAGCACAGTAATAGTACAAACCTTCAGGCCATGACTCACGCCTAAAAGGCAATCCGTCCTTGATGTGGCCTAAGCAGCTAGTCAAAGAAGATCTCTTGAGCTTTACTTCGCCGCGATCCATAGCAGACTTGATCCTAGACACGTGAGTAGTGCTAATATTGAACTGCCTGGCAATCGTTTCATGCTTCATCTTCTTGGCTATATATGCCTTAATTTCTTCCAACTGCTCAGGGCTGAGCTTTTTTCTCCTGTCCATTAGCTGCCTCCAGAGCTTTGTACTTCTCAACCACTACACGGATAGCACTATCACCCCAAGGTACCTTCATTGGTGGGCTTGGAACACCAAGCTCCAACAATGAAGCACTCATCTGACGGCGGCTCTTACCTTCCTTATACCAGAGCCAAATCATCTCCTGCGTAGAAGGACTAATGTGATCAATCAGTCGCGTAAACGGACGATAATCGCGCTTATTACTACTACGCTTGCAAACACTGCCAATAGTACGCGCATTACTTAAACCCACTTAGACCACCAAGGCTTCTGCTTAACAACTGGCGTCAACTCTTCTATCCCACTCATCAACACCATGTCGTTGATCACATCCTCAATAGACAAAACCATACGACGGCCAAACTTGTCATCACGGCCACACTCAACCTGCATCCGACGGCGGAACACCTCGGCCCGATACTGCATCAACAACATGTCTGACAACAACTGGTTATACTCTTCTCGCAAATCTTCTCTCTTCATTGCAAACTCCTGTGCTCGTAAGTATAACATATTTATTAGGGGATGCAATGAAATTTGAGGGGTGGTGGTTCTCCGGTGGGAGAAAGAGGTTGTGGGGAGGATCTTCTGTAGCCGTCTGGGCCCATTTTTTTAAATATAGGGGGAGGGAGGCTTGCCACATGGGTGGTGCAGCTAGGGTGGGGGAGGGGAGGGGGAAGGGGGGAGGGGGGTGCCGAACCGTATTACTCCCCCGCAAGTATGCGTAGCGTAATGACTGTGGCGCGAACTACATGGCGCACGTAAGTATATATATCTTTGTAATAGGATTGGCGCGTGGTGTATTGCATATGAAGTGTAACAAAGTTTATACGTTTGATATAACCTTTAGTTATGTAGGACATTACAATGCAACCTTGCATCTTTGATATCGCCGCTCGTTTGACCGCTTTGAAAGACATGATAACCGACAAGCGGTTTGTTAGACTCGTCAACACATGTATTCCTGCCGGATTCTACGATGCTCCCGGTGCTATGAAGCATCACCACGCATTCAGACATGGTCTGTCGCTTCATACTGCTGAGGTCGCTGAGGTCGCAGTTTCCATGCTGGAATGTTCCGGTGAATCATTCACAGATTACGACTTTGACGTACTGTTGACTGCGTCATTGCTTCATGACCTTGGCAAGGTTTGGGAGTACAACATTGACCTTCAAACCGACACGATTACCTACGGGAGCTTCACAATCGGTCATGTTGTGAAATCGGTCATGTACATGGTCGAATGCAATGCGACCATGGATTGCGAATCGCTCAAACCTCATGTGATTGACGATATCGCCGCAGTAATGCTCGCGCATCACGGTTTCAGTGATTGGGGTACACCCAAAAACTGTGCAGTGGACAACAAGCGTGCAACGCTGTTGCAGGCAATAATCCACTCAGCGGACATGGTATCCGCTGGGAAATAAGTCGAGGGCGCTTTGGCGCCCTCTTTTTTTGTGCCGCGATCGCCCACTATCGCCCCGCTGGTATAGCAAGAATAGTGAGCTGCTGCGATCTACATATCGCACGTAAGTATATATCTATGTCTAATAGGCACTTGACGTAATGTAATGCATATAAAGTGTCGGTAGAAAGAAAGGTTTAGTTATGAGTTTCAAACAATGGCAAACAGTTGCCAAGACATGTGTTAGCATCGCTTGCGCAATGGTTTGCGCTTGGTCGTTTTACAACGACTTCAGCGTGACACTCTGCGTCAGTGCAATGTGGATTGCTATCTTCATCTGGGAGAAAAATAAATGAGACCAATGAGAGTACAAACGCACTGGGGAAACCCAGTGCGCCGTCATTTGAAGGCGGGGATACGACGTGAGCGCAACGCCGCAATGCGTTCAACCTGTCGCTTCTGCAAGGGAGCAAGAAAGTTAGGGTGGAATGAAGATTCCGTCCTATGCTTCTGCTACGGACAAGAGGCCGACGACAAAACCTGCTCCTGCTGGTGTAGGCGCGGTAAATAGTTAGATAAGAGGGCGCACCGACCGCCCTCTTTTTTTTGTGCTAAAAATCGCCCACTCGCACCCCGTCAGTATAGGTACGATTGTGTCTGCCCAGGATCTACATGCACCAGGTAAGTATATATATCTTTGTAATAGGCGCGTGACGTGGTGTATTGCATATAAAGTGTCGGTAGAAAGAAAGGTTTAGTATTATGTTGGTTTTGATTCTTGGAGTCCTGTGCTCCGTTATGCTTCTCGTCACGGTTATCGCTTGTGGAAAGTACATTGAACAGGTACACCACAGCGAGTCATTGCAACGTAGTGTAGACATCTACACTGCACGCTCCGCTAAGGATTGGAATACAATCATGAAACTCTTGGCGGACAATAAAAACGCTCTCGGTATATGGGAACTGTGCAAGAAAGAACTTGACAATGAGCGAAACATCTGCGCTCATTACAAGTCGCTGTATCGGCAAGCGATTGCAGAAGCGCAAGAAGAGCGCGACGCAAAGAAAGTACTGCGCGAACAGTTAGCCAACAAAACACAAGAATGCGTTGTACTTGCTAGGGAGTTGGACACATACATCGCCAAGTTTGAGGGCGATATGTAGTAACAAAGAGGGCGCACCGACCGCCCTCTTTTTTTTTGTGCTAAAAATCGCCCACGCACGCCCCGCTGGTATAGGTGTGGTGTTATCTAGCCACGATCTACATTCGCCACGTAAGTATATATCTATGTCTAATAGGCGTACGGCGTAGTGTAATGCATATATTGTGTAGCATAGGAGGCTACGTATCATGCGGTATGTTATTCAGCGCAGGAATGCGCTCGGTCGGCTGGAGTGGAAGGGTGAGTGCAACACTCTAAAAGATGCACTCGCCATGGTGAAGGAAATAAACCGTGACCGTGGACGTTGTTACAAGTTATATCCAGCATATATCTATGACACAACCAACGAGTGCATATATCGTCAAAAAGACTTGCGTGGATACCACTGCATCTTTGTTGGCGGCTCGTCGTACAGCATTGGCGAACCGGAATACTTCAAGAGTATTCCAGCAATCAAGAATGCTCTATGGCGCAGGTTAGATGACCAACGGATGTATCCATGCCTCGACGACGACGCTTGCTTCGAGTGTTACGTCGGGGAAGTCGGCGACTATCCTGACTTCATCATCAAAGTCGGTCCACGTGGCGGGATAATAAAAGAATCCTGCTAACTCAGAGGGCGCTTCGGCGCCCTCTTTTTTTTGTCATTCGACGCCCACCAGCACCCCGCAAGTATAGCCGAGAGTAGTGGATCAGCACGATCTACACACAGCACGTAAGTATATATATTGTTGTAATAGGTGCGTCGCGTGGTGTATTGCATATAAAGTGTACGGTGAAAACCGATACTCACTCGGAGGTTTGCCTATCATGGCAGAACGTAAAACAGACCGCGAGCAATGGCTCGCAATGATTCAACACGATACCGGGCGGCACTTTCTCGACTCGGGCGGCGCCTATGGGCGGCACTTTGAGCGCAACGCAGGTTTGACACTCGCCGATGTCGAATGGGACTTTCGTTTGAACGTCCGTTCATACGGTTGGGACATCACCCGCAACGTCGTAGATGCATTGTGTACATTCTTCACCATCGATGATGATTACACTGATGCACTCAACGCGGTTGCAGAAACAATGCCTGATGCATCATGGGGCGAAGTGGTAGAGCACTTCTTCACAAAGAGCCTGATGGCAAAAAGCGTAGGCGCTCACAACACATACAACAGCGAAAGCTTCCTTTCCCAAGAAGTTTTGTTTTACAACTGCACCATTCAAGATGGCGAGTGCGATTGGGACGACGTCACGTTGTATGCAGTCATGACCCACAACGGTTGCGATATACGCGGCGGATATTCATATCCTGTTATCGCTCGGTTGCAGGATGAAGACGCATGGTTTGACGTTGCGTGTTGCGACCTGCGGTGCAGTGCCGGTCACGGGTTCTATACCGATGACACATGGAACTGGTACGGTCACAACAGCGAGGGCAACTACAAAAGCGATGACTTCAAGGTCATCAAAGCGAGCACACCTTGGTTGCGATGTCCTGTACCAGGATGTCGTTGCAAGGTTACCTTGTAACTTGGTGGGGGCTTCGGCTCCCACCTTTTTTTTGTGCGCCAAACCCCACAGCCGCCCCGCAAGTATGGATGTGATGTCAATGTCGCACGATCTACATCGCGCACGTAAGTATATATCTATCTGTAGTTGGTGCGTGACGTGCTGTAATGCATATATTGTGTAGCATAGGAGGCTACATCGTATGGAAAAACTTATGTCGGAAGCGTACCGCGTCATGACGATTGGTATGCTCATTGACCACATCAACGACGGCATCAAGGCACAAGACCTTGAACCACTGATGCTCACCACTGACGAAATCTACGAGATGTTTACTGACACAAATGTAGACGTCACCGTCGACGGAAACCACCTCGGCACCATGGTTGGTCTCGAATGGGCTCTCAAGGTGCTTCGCGAGTCTCAAGACGTTATTTGGCAGGTCGCATACAATCATGACTTTGGTCGTGACGAGTGGACAAACGCAATCAAATACGTCGAAGGATTGCTTGAGAAGCAACCTGACAAAGACGCTTGGGTTTTGCAGGTTACCGACTAACAGAGGGGAGGCGAAAGCCTCCTCTTTTTTTGTGCCAAACCCCACGCTCCCCCCGCAAGTACAGATGAGGTGGTATTGGCCCACGATCTACAAAGCCCACGTAAGTATATGTATCTTTGTAATAGGCGCATCGCGTACCATATTGCATATATTGTGTAGCATAGGAGGCTACATTTATGACAGAGACACAACAGAAGGCTTTCGACGCCTTCACCGCATCCGCGAAAGCATGGTTCACCATGGAAGCGGAACGCCTTGGCTGGACATCGATGAAGCACGTCCCTATCGTGTGCAAGACCTATCTTGCAACGTATTTTGAGGACATCGAAGACGGTGAAACATGCGTCGACAATCGCCTTGTGCTTGAGATAGGCGTCTTTCATGATTGCGACCGGACACCAACCAGCGAATGCTCTGGATGTTCTGACGTCGAAAGCATCTACTACAGCATTGGTGGCGACTCTGAATCAGAGGAGTTACTGCAAGAATGGGCTAAGTTATTCAATGATGACGTCAGCCCGTTTATGCCGGACTTTTTCAACTGGGACGGCAACGCTGAACCAGACGGCGACATCATTCTGTGTGACTACGACGACTATGATGACGACGACCCAGACGGCGACTTTGACTTTGCAGACCCAACCGGTGTCTCATCGTTGCGCCGTGCAACGGAAAGCAATCCGCGCAACCTGCCATGCAGACAGTGCGGTCGCGAGAATGTGCTGACACCCAAGGACAGGAGCCTTGGATACGTATGTGACATGTGCGCCAACCTCAACGAGAGGGGAGGCT